>Ga0115013_10000013_pt1 | contig 179991 bp, 175 predicted proteins | sample SouAtlMetagenome_2_FD_88686 | JGI IMG/M metagenome (GOLD analysis project Ga0115013, IMG submission 88686) | Marine eukaryotic phytoplankton communities from Atlantic Ocean - South Atlantic ANT15 Metagenome | ecosystem: Environmental > Aquatic > Marine > Oceanic | place: South Atlantic Ocean...
ACGCCTTTTTCGTACTGATCCGATAGTTTATCTTCTTCTGTCATAGGCAAACGGCACGCATTACATAAATCATAATGCCCTTTTTCGAGTTGATGATTTACAGTTACACGATCATCGAACACAAAGCATTCGCCTTCCCATAAAGATTCCTCTTGAGGAACTTCTTCTAAGTACTTGAGAATCCCACCTTTTAAGTGATAAACCTCATCAAAGCCTTGTTCTTTCATATACGCTGTCGATTTTTCACAACGTATACCGCCCGTACAAAACATGGCCACTTTCTTATGTTTAGTCGGATCTAAATTCTGTTTTACGTACTCAGGAAACTCACGAAAGGTATCTGTTTCTGGATTAACCGCGTTTTTGAATGTCCCTACTTGAACTTCATAATCATTACGCGTGTCCACCAGCAAAACTTCAGGGTCACTGATGAGATCATTCCAAGCTTTAGGGTCCACATAAGTACCCACAACCTGCTTAGGATCAATCCCCTCAACTCCTAACGTCACTATCTCTTTTTTAAGCTTAACTTTAGTGCGTTTAAAAGGCGGCACTTCATGAAGTGACTCTTTGTAATCGAGATCAGCCAATCGACTATCTGATTTCAACCAAGCCAATAACGCATCAATACCCTCACGGCTACCTGAAACAGTGCCGTTAATTCCTTCTCTAGCAAGCAACAAGGTGCCTCGAACGTGGTTACGCTCCATTACTTGAGTTAAAGGCTCACGAATGGCTTCGTAATCATCTAGTGTTACAAATTTGTACAAAGCGCATACGACGGTATGAGACATTATCTAGCTCCGATGCATTATTTAAACGGCGGCAACTATACAGCAAGGCCGCCATTTTGTCTTGCAGCACAGCACAACGAATTAACCGGTGTGCTGCTTGGTTTGATTAATGTCATACCGGTTTAATGTCTCTAGCGCCGCTTCTAACCACTGCCCTGATTCGCCGCGCATCCAACTGGATGTTAACTCTATCTGTATGACCTTTTTCCAGTCACGCGTTTGCAGCTGCTCGGGAAGCGAGAAGCGATACGGCAAATTTTTCAGAATAGAAAAAACTTCAAAATCGATGGAGAAATTAAAAAAGTGTTCCCGCGCATACATTTCTAACTGCGGACCATTACAGGCAGAGGGATCAAATGAACGCCCTTTAGATACGTGCGCAATCGGATCAATCCCTTTCAGCCCCAGCTCTTCTTTTTTAAGAGGAAATACGCCATAAAGATTGAAAGCACGCAAATAAATCTGGCGCAAATAAGAGCTGTAACACTGATTACTGATCGCTTCCTTGCGAGACATACCCGTTATATTCTGAACCTCACATGCTGCATCAGCTATTGCGTAAGCTCGACCTTGGCTAGCAACAATGTCTATTTCTGATGCCTGATGGCGAATCCAGTGGCAAATTGGCCGCTCGGTTTTCCAAAGAAACTCCAAAAAAGCAGCGGACAGCTCGAAAGGCTGAGCCATATCCGTAGTGACACCGCCCACACCAAAGCGGACATTCAACATCCCCAATTGCACGTTGCCTAACAAGGCCTCAATCAATTTACCAGACTCCTCATGAAAACTCAGAAAGTCGTCCTCATAATGAGTAATCATATCGGCCGGGTTATTAAGGATTGCCACTAAGTTAGACACAGGCCAGCGCTCACAAAGAAGCGATTCTTCTTCAATACCACCCGCTTTCGGTTCTAGATTGTTCGAAATCGCGATAGTTTGAGCCGTTTTGTCTTCTGTATGCTTAACCATGAAATACCTTCCCTTGATGACCGGTCATCCATGATCGCGTTTGTTATTTTTGCGTCCAAGCTACTTCAACCGGTTAGTTAATTCCGCTTCTCAATAGTGAGAGGCAAATTAACGTGTTGCGCCAGCCTCAATATCTGCTTTAAGCATCAACTTGTTCAATACCCGTGATGCTGCAACCATACCGAATGTGGATGTCACTACAACCGCAGCGCCAAAACCCCCATCACAATCTAGTCGAGTCAGTCCTTCATCAAGGTTTTTTTGGTTACAAACCGAACCATCCGCTTGCGGATAGCGCAGCTGCTCCGTCGAAAACACACATTCCACGCCAAACTTCTTACCACTTTTACTATAATTATAGTGTCGGCGGAGGAATGATCTAACTTTAGCAGCTAATGGATCATTATGTGTTTTAGATAGGTCGCATACACTCACACAAGTAGGGTCTAACTGCCCTCCAGCACCACCAACACAAATTACTGGTACTTTATTGCGACGACAATAAGCAATTAATGCGGCTTTGTCTTTTACACTGTCTATTGCATCAACCACATAGTCAAAGTAATCACCAATTAGGTCGGCAGTATTCTCTTTATTAATAAAGGCTGATTCTTCATGCACTAAGCACTCCGGATTAATAAGCCTTATCCGTTCTGCCATTTGGGCTATTTTTGATTGACCTACAGCACCGTCTAACGCATGTATCTGCCGATTAATATTCGTTTCACAAATGTCATCTTGATCAATCAGAGTAATTTCACCTACTCCTGAACGGGCCAGTGCCTCTGCCACCCAAGAACCTACACCACCGATACCTACCACGCACACATGCGACGAACGAAAACGCTCGACTGCATCGCTCCCATATAAGCGACGCGTACCCCCAAACCGATTGTCATAACTAGACACGCTAATCACCTACCTGAAAATATTGACTGCCAACCACTTAAACCCATTGTCGCCCATGCAACTAAATATCATCATCCGTTAACTCGGTATACACGGCTTGACCACATTGCAGACACTGTCCTTCAATGAAGATTGTGCCTTCTAGTTCATATTCAACAGGCCCCTGCATCCCTAAATCAGCTTTCATGCAGTGATCACACCAAGTGGTTTCTAAAAATGCCTTTTGTTCTTCTTTGTCTCGAGCATAAAAATCACGTGACGTAGGCGTTCCCATAACTTATCTCTCTATTCGTTGTTTGCCGGCCACTTGAGGCTGGCTGGTTGTTCCCAGCGTTTCAGTTGAGCCTCGACTTCTGTGCAATCAAAAAAACGTCCCCATTCCGGCTGGGCAATAAAATGATAATAATTTTCGTTAAAAGAAAACATCAACTGCCATGCGTGCAAATACGTTCTATCAGCTGGCGAACCACTATATAGAGCGTCTCCAAGGACAGGTGCCCCTATGCTTTTTAAAGCCACACGTAGTTGGTGAGTTTTACCAGTAGAGGGCTTTAACAAAAACAAACGACGCCCTGGCGAGGGGCTCATACTAAAAAAATGTGTATGCGCTGGTGAAGTATTAGTTTTAGTTAACTTCCATGCGCCACGTCGCGCTTTTATCATGTCCCCTTTAACAAGGCCCTGTTTTTTACTGGGTTTTTTATCGCTCAGCGCTATATAGAATTTTTTTACCGTCTTCTTAGCAAACTGATCAGCTATCTCAGCAGCAGCGTCAGCTGACTTAGCAAAAACCATAACACCCGACGTTACTTTATCAAGCCGGTGTACCAGGTAAACATGAATACCCAGTGCAGCCGATAACTCCATTGTTAGGCCTGACTCATTATCATCTTTATGGACAGAGATACCTGGCGCCTTATTGATAATAATAAAATCGGCATGATTAGCGATTATACGAAATGAACTCATGATAGGGAGGCGGCAAAAGTAGCAGAAAAAACTACCACCCCATTTCCTGCTTGATGAACGGGATTGTGACTTTGCGCTGAGCCATCAATGATGCCTTATCCAAACGCTCTAACATTAAACAAAGGTCAGACATATTGCGGCTAGCATGATGAACTAAATACTTAGCGACTTCTTCTGTTAATTCAAACCCGCGAATCTTGGCGCGCATGGCAATAGCAGCGGCTTTACCTTCATCGTCGAGCTCGGAAACACTAAACACACCACCCCAACTTAATCGCGAGACCAAATCAGGCAACTTGATAGTCAATTGTCTGGGAGGTGTGTTTGCCGCTACGATAAGCGTGTTTTGTTCTTGCCGGATGCGGTTATAAAGATGAAAAAGTGCTTCCTCCCACACTTTATTCCCCGCAATTGCTTCCACATTATCTACGCACACCAAGTTAAGATGCTCCATCCCTTCTAAAATAACGGGACTTAAGGAGATCAAATCAGCTAATGGTAAATAGACAGCTGTACGCTTAAGCGGCTCTGCTGTATGGCAAGCGGCTTGTAGCAAATGGGAACACCCCACTCCTTCATAACCCCAGATATACAGGAATTGCTCGCCTCTGCCTTCTGCCGCTTGTCGCAGCATAGAGCACACAAGACCATTTTCCCCGGTCATAAAGTTTTCAAACCGAGCCTCGTCTTGAAGGGAAACGCCTAAAGGCAGTTGCTGAGGCGCATTAGCGCTGTTCATCTGTCTCAAATTCCTGTGTGTCGGATGGCTCATCCTCAGCGATAGGCCGGGGAGTTTCTGAACCATAAAGATGGCTATTTTTATACCCATCATGAAGATGGCGCAAAAATACCATAATTACGGCCGCAACGGGTAGTGCTATAAGAACACCAACAAAACCAAATAACTGACCACCGGCCATAATGGCAAAAATTACCGCAACCGGATGCAAACCTATTTTATCACCAACCAGTAAAGGAGTAAGCACCATGCCTTCTAACATTTGGCCTATTCCAAACACCAATGCTACCCACAACAGTATGGATGGCTCATTAAATTGTATATAAGCAGCAATAGCCGCTACTGCGATACCTACAATTGTCCCCATGTAGGGAACAATGCTAGCCAACCCTGCAATTAACCCAATTAGTAGCGCTAAATCAACGCCTATTGCCCAAAGACCCAGTGCATAAATAGCCCCCAGCATCAACATAACGAGCAACTGGCCTTTTATAAACGCAGCCAGGACCTCATCACACTCAGTTGCCCATGAGGTAACTGTTGGCTCTAAGTTACGAGGCAACAGACGGCCTATCTTAGCCATCATGACGTCCCAATCACGTAATAAATAGAAAGTAACGACAGGGATTAACAGTAAATTTGTTAGCCAGCCCATTACCGCCAAACCAGACTTGGTAAGCCCAGAGGCCACCTGAGCCATTATGCTTCCGGTTTGCTCCCAATGAGTGGTAATCAGCTGTTTAATGGACTCACTTCCTCCAAAACTAATCTGGGTGCCAAGATATGTTTCTATTGCAGGAAACACCTTGCTCTCAAACATATCAGCAATCGCCGGTATTAATTTTATAAGGGTCTGAACTTGAGCGCTCAACTTCGGCACCAGCAACAACACAAACAAACTCAAAATAGTTGTCATTACGACAAACACAACCACAACAGCTGAGGTCCGTTTTAGGCCTACCGCTTCAAGGCGATCGGCTAAAGGATCCGTCAAATACGCTAAGAGAGCGCCAGCCAGAAACGGAGATAATATAGGCCCTAATAAATACAACAAAACTCCAGAAATCACAGCAACCGTGATGATGAACCACCGCTGAGTTTTCAATAGCACTTCCACTGAGCTCATGCCCACTCCCTATTACTTAACTAAGCATCTCACTAAAAACATAAAACAAGCTTGTAACGAGGCTGCCTACTAATCAATATATGATATTACGAATAAGCTTACGGCACTGTAACTGAATTATGAAAAAGCCTAAAACCTTATTTTTAAGAATATTTTTTTTCTTTCAGGCATAAATATGGCAGGTAATCGGCAACAGACAATAGCCCGCGCTATATCAACCTGATAGAATACTGCGCATATTTTTACACCTCACTTACCCAGTCTGAAGGTTAAGATACATGTCTACTGGTTCCGACAAAAAATCCTTAAGTTATAAAGATGCCGGCGTTGATATCGATGCAGGTAATGCCTTGGTTGATCGCATTAAAGGGGTTGCTAAGCGTACGGCTCGCCCTGAAGTAATGGGCGGTTTAGGCGGCTTTGGAGCGCTCTGCGAAATTCCAGAGGGCTACAAGCAACCCGTTTTAGTATCCGGAACGGATGGCGTTGGGACAAAACTACGTCTAGCAATGGAGCTAAACAAACATGACACCATTGGTATTGACCTTGTTGGCATGTGCGTCAATGACCTAGTAGTAGCAGGTGCAGAACCTCTTTTCTTCCTTGACTATTACGCTACCGGCAAACTTAATGTTGAAATGGCAGCGGATGTAGTAACCGGTATTGGCCAAGGCTGCGAGCTTGCCGGTGCGGCTTTGGTAGGCGGCGAAACAGCTGAAATGCCAGGCATGTACGAGGGTGACGATTACGACTTAGCAGGCTTCTGTGTTGGCGTCGTTGAAAAAGCCGACATTATTGACGGCTCAAAAGTTGCCGCAGGCGACACTTTAATTGCTTTAGCGTCTTCAGGGCCTCATTCAAATGGCTACTCTTTAATTCGCAAAATCATTGAAGTATCGGATGCAGACTTATCACAAGAAGTCGATGGTCGACCATTACGCGATGCGCTTTTAGAGCCCACACGTATTTATGTTAAACCATTACTTAAGCTGATCAAAGAATCACAAGTCAACGCACTTTCCCACATTACCGGCGGCGGACTGCTAGAAAACATACCTCGCGTACTACCCGCTGATGCCAAAGCTGTGATTAATACCCAGTCATGGACACTGCCAGGCGTATTCCAGTGGCTACAATCTGCAGGTAATGTTGAACCACGCGAAATGTATCGTACATTTAACTGTGGCGTTGGCATGGTAATCGTTGTTCCAGCAAGTGAAACAGACAACGCACTTAGCATTTTAAAAGATGCTGGCGAATCAGCATGGGTCATTGGCCATATCGATAATGCTCAAAATGGCGAAGAACAGGTAGAGCTGAGCGATTCGGAGTAAGCATGTCCACAAAACGGATCGTCGTACTGATCTCGGGTAGTGGCTCAAACCTGCAAGCAATTATTAACGCAATCGATGCGGGTCATATTAATGGCCGCATCGAACACGTTATCAGCAACAAAGCAGATGCCTACGGCCTAGTACGCGCAGAACAAGCCGGTATTTCATACTCGGTTATTGATCATAAAGCCTTTGACAGTCGCGAATCATTTGACGCCCACACCCGTCAAGTGATCGACAAGTATGCACCTGACCTTGTAGTGCTAGCGGGTTTTATGCGGATTTTATCCGCCGCATTTGTTCAGCATTATCACGGGAAAATGCTCAACATACACCCTTCGCTACTACCAAAATACAAGGGTTTACACACGCACAAACGGGCCCTAGAGGCTGGCGATAATGAACATGGCTGCACCGTACACTTTGTAACTGAAGAGTTAGACGGCGGCCCATTGCTAGTACAAGCTTGTGTTCCTGTATCCTCTGACGATACTGAAGCTTCCCTTCAGGCCAAAGTCCACCAGCGAGAGCATGTAGCTTATCCACTGGCCGTAGAACTTATTTGTGCTGACCGCATTCGATTTGACGAGGCAGGTATCTTTCTGGATGATGAACTTTTACCACCTTCTGGATTCAGATTAGCATACGACGCGTAACTGACCTGATCAAAGGAGATCGATTTTGCGCCAGCTTATATCCGGTGTAGTACTCTCTGGAATTTTACTATGCCCTACTGCACAAGCAGATGTGACCGCATACAAGGCGACCTATGCTTCTGAATTTGACATCGGCATTGCTATGTCTGGAGAGCTTACTCGGTCACTTCGTCAAACATCCAACGGTCAATGGCTCTTTTCAACCAATGCTGAAGCAATGATCGCTTCTATTAAAGAGAATACATCCGTTACTTTTTCCAACGATCATGTTGTTCCTCATACTTACCTTTACAAGCGTAAGGTGCTGGGTAAAACACGCGAGGCCAAACTGACCTTTGATTGGAATAATAACCAAGTTACCAATGATGTTGAAAAAAAGCCTTGGACTATGCAAGTTCCCGATGGAACGCAAGATAAGTTAAGTTATCAGCTACAAATGCGTTTGGATCTCATGTCTGGTAAGAAAGGCCCTTTTAGCTATCAAATAGCCGATGGCGGGCGCCTAAAGACCTATGATTTTAATATTATCGGTTCTGAAAAAATCACCTCACCCATGGGTGAGTATGACGCCATCAAAGTAGAGATGGATAGAGGGACGGATGCCAAACGTGAAACTTATATTTGGTATGCACCAGCCCTTGATTACATGATCATTAAGCTCAAGCAAACAGAGCCTGATGGCAAAACCTATGCTCTACAACTTAAATCACTAGAAACTGAATAACCGGGTTTTACACAATAATGTCTATGCTAAACGGCGAACAACTTTACAACTGGCTTTTACAACAAGAAGCTGAAGGCGATGATGATCGCCGTTTCTACTCAAGCTATTTGCTAGGCCACGTTAGTCTCGCCATCGCTGAAACAGAAGAAGCACCAAGCCAATTCAATAACCAACTCTACCACTGCGTCGAAGAAGCACTAGGAATTGATAAATTGAGCGAGGCAGATATTATTGGCATACGAGAGCTACTCAAACAAGGAGCTGATCAAGCATCCAATCAGCTCTCGCCTGCTTAGTTTTCTAGCTCTACGCCCAGCGCATGTGCTCGCTGCTTAACAGCAGCGGACACCTGCTCATCAGTCAGCGTTCCATTGCCATATGAAATACTTAATACCCTTTCACACTGCTGATGCATTTCATCGATGTACCGATTATCAGCGTCAGTATTTTTCCACGCCATTGATTGACGCCTAAAACCCACGTAATCCTCCCGAAAAGACTCCAACGTGTAGGGTGTAGCCGGCTTTACTGTTTGATTGAGCAAGGCAATAAATCCCTTGGTCATAATAATAGCTGCCGTGGAATATTCGAATAGATCTTGCTTAGACAAACCTGGTACAACCGATTTCAAATCCGTCAGCATCACATGGCTCTTAGCCTCGTCTAAGTTATGCACCAAGGCATATAGGCCATCGTAATAACCAGCACACTGCGCACCAACTGACGTAGCCAAACGAACTTGCTCCACATCAACCGAATTCGTTTGGCTAAAAGTTACATTAGCCCATGTGCAGGCCGCTACTATGCACGTCAGCCGAGCATTAACTGAAAATAATTGAGCGACACTTCTACGCTTCATTGGTTTTCCTTATAACCTTCAAATATAAAACTATCATACCAATTCTTAACGTAATTAAATGTGTTAAGTTACGCTCAATTACGCACAACAAGCCCTTAAGAAATAGCCTCCTCAGATACCTCTTTGTTGGCAATATCAACCTGCTGCACCAGCCCCACACCTCCTGACTCCTTCAAGAACACGCCCGTCTCACGAACGGCTGCCGCCACCGCCCCATTGTCGTTATACTGCATAAATGGTGTACTTGAAGATGCCAACCCAATCGCACCTACATCAGATCCAAGCAACGAAGTCAGCTCATCTCCTGCCTCTGTTTTTTTCCATAGCTGCAAACTTTCAAAAACTGAGTCAGCCTCATCAATAAAGCCATTATTATCTTCATCGTATTCTAGGAGATCATCAAAACCATTTCCTGAAATAGCACCAAACAATTCAGAACCATCATTGATTTGACCATCATTATTTTTATCATAAGCTAACCAACCACTTCCACTGACGAGATACGGCATTAAATCGGACACACCGTCATGGTCTATATCGAACGAAAAAGTCTCATCGCTTAACTCAACCGCCCCGCCATCAAAATTCAACACCAGCGGATCTTTAAAAACAACAGTCTGCTTTTCGACGCTATCGAATTGATAGCTTTGCTGATTATGCATTTGCAAAGAAACATCGACATCAAACACGTGGCCATCCAAGGTTTCAATTGTACCTGCTGCAGAAAAATTGCTTGTTTCTGTCCGCTCATTACGCTGGGTTAACATAACCTCGACAGATTCCCAAGCCATGCCACCGAGCCCTTGAGTAACAGCCGAACGCTGCACTCGTCCACCTTCCCAGCCACCCACTGGGGCACTAGAATCAACGCAATCGCACGCAAGCTCAGGACTATTCGGGACATACTCCTTACCTGTAATAGCGGCAAACAGAACATTAAAAAGTTTTGTTTTTGTATCCTGGATCGACTCTGCCTCAGAAGTAGAGCTTGCCTGACTTACACCAGATAGATCAGATGAAGCCTGAATAAACTGCGCATTAAATAATACGCCTGATTCCCTCACCTCTTTTTTCATGATCTGAGTTGACTCATTCAATACATGCCCAGACTGAAGCTGCATATCATTTTTTGCTACGATCATATCCACCTCACCCAATTATTTACGGATTCAATAGCCATTTATTGCGGCCAATGTTTGCCGCATTGCCGCCCTGTTAATCAAAAGAAAAGTGAAGGTAATACCTAAGCAACTGTTATTTATATAAATAAAACCGTTAGCTACACTTAACTTCCTTTGATTTCTACTAGCACTTGCAAGACCTCTTATGAAGAAGCAAGATACAGGCCTCATTGTCATTCTCGGGACATTTCCATGCCATTCGCACATTTAAAGACCCCACTACTTATCACGCTAACCTGCCTATGGATGACAGGCTGCTCGACTATTAATCAAGATACTTCTACAGAACATCCAGCAGCCGGTATTGGCGACCCTATATGTTGGAGTCAGCTACCAAATTGGCATGAAGATACAGCTTTACAAGCCATACCGGCGCTTGAAAGCCAATGCCCTCGTTTGGGAAAGCAAAGCGAGTGGTCAAACTTTTGTGAAGCCCTAACCAATCACACGCCGATCGATGAAGAAGGCATTCGCCAGCTACTAGAAAGCCACTTTGTACCGCATCGCATCAATGGCAATAACGGTAATAACCGCGGCCTGTTTACAGGCTATTATGAACCCACACTCAATGGCAGTTACCAAAGATCAGATCGCTATTATTACCCACTCTACCAACGCCCTCCTTCAATGCTGCAACTGGAATTAGGCTCCCGTTTCCCTGATCTAAAAAATCAGCGTGTCAGAGGTCTATTGAAAGGCAATAAAGTAGTCCCCTTTTATGATAGAGCGGCGATTGATGGAGCAAACAAACCACTGGCCGGTAACGAAATATTATGGGTAGACGATGCGGATGCCGCTTTTTTCTTACATATTCAAGGTTCCGGACGTGTTCAACTTCCTGATGGCACAATGGTAGCCGTGGGTTACGCTGACCAAAATGGTCAACCTTATGTTGCTATTGGCAAAATCCTCATTGAGCGAGGAGAGCTAAAACCACAAGAGGTTTCATTGCAGACCATCAACGATTGGCTAAAGTCACACCCCAAAGAAGCGGATAAACTCAAAAACTACAACCCAAGCTATGTATTCTTCACTTTACGTAACGATGTAGAATCAGGGCCAAGGGGATCCCTCAATGTTCCTCTGACTCAAGAGAGAAGTGTTGCCGTTGATCGTAGAGTCATCCCTTTAGGTACACCGCTATGGATTAATACCACACTCCCTGACAACACCCCCTACCAACGCCTGATGGTTGCTCAAGATACAGGAGGAGCGATTAACGGCCCAATTAGAGCAGATATATTTTTTGGCCGCGGCAATCGCGCCGAAAAATTAGCGGGTGAGATGAAACAAAATGGAGAAATATACGCTCTAATACCTAAAGAAAGCTCAAAAAGCGCCGAAAGTGCAGAGTGTAAGTAGATGAAAAGCTCGATTACTTTGCATTGCGGGCATAGGATACAAGCTCAACGCTACTAAACACCCATGGAGCATTACCTACAGGATGTCACTCAAAAATCTATGACATTAACGGAGCGCCTCAAAGCGCTCCAATAAGCCTGGTACAGGTAGGAGTGATTATGCCACGCCAATACATAAGGCATCCGGCACAAATACCCATCCAAGTCGAAGATGCATCACACACATTAGAATGCCCAGCACAAACTCACAATATTAGCCTAGGCGGCTTAGCTTGTGAGTCTAGGTTGGCCTTCTCTCCCGGCGACCGTGTTGAGATTGTCATACCCATACTTCAACCCGCTTTTTCTGCTCAAGGCCATGTTATGTGGTGCGAGGAATATATAGACCACTTTCTTCTGGGTATAGGGTTTGACAACCTGCAACAAGTTTATGCCATACGCATGATCGAACAAGTGTGTCATATAGAGCAGTATAAACAATCCATAGAGAAAAACGGACGAGCCATCACTACCGAAGAAGCGGCTCTAGAATGGATCAGCAAATACGCTAAGGAATTTCCAAAACTACATTAAGCCGCACACAAGTTACGGAAGATAATGAATAGCCTGCAGATTAACAGCGGACGACGTCTGCCGCTGGGGCTGATTAGTAAAAAAGTCGGTAGCGGATGGCGCTGCAATATTCGCTGGCAATATCGCTAAAATTTTACCCGCCAATTCGGTATTTTCTCGAGTTTCCCACATTTCCTTAAACTGCGAATCACTATAAGTTCTATTACCCAATGAAGAATCGGCCAGCCAAACCGTATTCACATCAATACCGCGCAATACAGAAAAATGATCATCTTTACGGTAGCTCAAATAAACAATTACAGGGATTTTAAGCTTAGTTAGCTGCTCATAAGATGCTGCGTAACCTACTCCCTTAAAACCTATTTCATTGAGTGCTTTTGACATATCACTAAATGACGCTTTATCTTGCTTGCCAATTAAGTCGAGTACTTCTGCTTCAGTAATCTTGTAACCATAAAACTCACTTAAAATAGTAGCTATTGATGCAGAGCCACAGGAGTAATCAAGATTCTGCTTTACTAGACGCTCATCCCTGAGTGATTTCCAACTTTTAATCGGTATAGCACCGTTTATAGTATCGCTCTTGAAATACAGCTCATCCTTCGCAAACGTTTGGTCTAAGCAACAAATGACACCTATTAGAGTACTGAATACTCTGCTTCTCAAACACCGCATAAAGGTGATAGCTCCTGTACACAACCCTGCCGACAAGTAGAAAAAGGCCGCTAAGCGCGGCCTTTGCGTCTTACAACGCCTAATTTAGCAACCGCAAGGAACGTAACCACCACCATGGCCACCGCCATAGCCACCGCCATGTCCACCATGACCATAACCATAGTGGCCGCCAAAGTAGCGGTACTTATGATGGAAGATACCACCGAACAAATAATGAAGGAAAAAAGCACCTTCAGTTTTTTGCATTTCTTCCTGAGATAGGACCTCTACTTGAGCTGAGTCCATTGCATCCAAAGCAAATACAGCATTGATATCAGAAGCATCATCAGCTGCAATCGCAGGTAATGAAAACGCAGCACTGAGTACGGCTGTGGCTAACATTTTTTTCATCTGTACACTCCATGTGTCAGGGGACATTAAAAGGCTTTAAGCCAATTAAACCTCAGGTCTGCCCCGTCACGACCTGTGGCATCCGTCCTAAAAGAAAAGCTCATAGTGCTTCCCTTAGAGACTCCATAGCCAAGACCTAACATCAAATCAGTGCTGGTCTGACGAATTCCATCTCGTTGATCACTCCATTGATCTGGCTGCTTATTAATCCACTGAACCCCTGTAGTTAGAGTCACTCTATCGTTCACAGCGAAAGATACAGATGGATTGATAGCTAAATAATTACCTGGGTTATACTCAGAATCGCCTTCTTTGCGCTCTAAATTAAACCGGTAACTCGCCGACATTGACAACACGACTGGATCTAAAGCCCTGTATGTCGTAAAGCCAACCGCCCATGACTTTGCTGACGAGCTACTCTGCTGGCCTTTCTCACGCAGCGCTCCTTCAATAAAGCCAAGTAAAGCTGGAGTTTCATTGTCTTCTGAAAATCGATAATTCAAACCCAGCCATGCATCCAAAAACCCATTATCACTACCCGAGGCCGACTGGTCATCAGCGGCTAAATAGCGATAGTCGCTGTAATAGAAATTGGCTCGTGTATAGATTTCTGATGAGGGGGTTACACCCATTCGTAGCCCGAGTGTTGTAATAAAAGTATCAACGTTAGTTTGGCTGGTTCCATATCCGGTAGGAATATACACATAAGAGGAGTCACCGGTTTGAACCAAAACAACCTGACCAGCTTCCACCCCCTCTCGATCTTTATTGGCATACGTCAAAGATAAATCTAATTTAAGACTACCTTCTTTTGTGATGAGATTTTCAACAGTTAATGGCAATTCTGCCTTTGCATGAGAAGCAAAGAGAGGCATACAGACTACCGCCACATGAACGAGTACTGCCTTGTTCATTATCTTATTCCCTTTAGTAACGAAAAGAGCAATACCTTGCCCTCAACAGTTATTCCTTAATTGAGGAGTCTGTACCTAAAAGAATGAACGTATACTGAACATCTCTAACAAATAGATTAGATAAAAAATATGTACAAAAATAACGAAATAGTGCCACCAATAAGCAACACTAATCATAAAACCTGAGGAGGGCCCATTACAATGAGACTCGTAAGTCAACTCTAAACGTATACAAATTTAGCGTTTACCTTTGGGTCATCATTGATTGTGAGGTCAGTTGATGTATCAGTCGTCCGGCCTGCTGATGAGTTAATGGAGGAGATAAATTAAAACCTTGTAAGCGATCTACATTTAGTTTTTTACAGCATTCGTATTGCGCCTCACTCTCGACCCCCTCAGCAACTGATTCAAGAGAAAGTGAGCGGATCATAGACGTTAGCCCCGATGATAAGAAAAAATTCTTTTCATCATGTTCATCAACAGGGATGAGGGACCTATCAATTTTGACGACATCAATTGGAAAACGCTGTAAGTGCGAAATTGACGCGAACCCTGTCCCAAAATCATCCAACGCAATAGAGCACCCTAAATTGCTTATACCCTGCAACTTTTGAATATTATGATCAGAATGATCTAACAACATAGTTTCTGTAATTTCAAACTCTAAACACTGCGGATCAATTTTATATTTACTGATAACCGAAGAGATGAAAGGAACAATATGATTATCTTCTAACTGCACAGCGGATAGATTGATAGCCATTTTTACTTTCGTACCAAAGCTTATCTGCCATTTTTTTAGCTGATGCACCGCCGAACTAATGATCCACTTTCCAATAGGCCGAATTAAACGCGTCTCTTCTGCAATATGGATAAACGAATCTGGTAGCAAGAGCACCTCATTTCGTCGCCACCTCAATAGAGATTCAAACCCCCATAAGACTTTGTTCTTTTGTTTGAAAACTGGCTGAAAATACAACTCTAAAGAATTATCGAGAATTGAGCTTTTTAAAGCATTTTCTAGCTCTACCCTGGCGACAGTCCGTCTTTGCGCTTCGGCTGTATAGTAGCAAAACTTATTTTTCCCTTGTTTTTTAGCCCGATACATCGCCATATCAGCATGCTTAAGCAACTGCTCGGCACTCGTCCCATCTTCAGGGTACAACGATATACCAATACTAGCGGACACTTGCCCCCCCATGGCCGGCTTTAAGGTTATAGGGTATTGCAAATTATCTAGAATACGGCGACTAACCCTAGCAGCGCTATGCTGCCCTTCATTACCTGTCAATAGCAACGCAAACTCATCTCCCCCTAAACGTGCTAACAACTCACCATCACGTAAGCAAGAACGTATGTTGTCAGTTACACGACGGAGAAACTCGTCACCAATATCATGCCCATGCGTATCATTGATACGCTTGAAGTTATCTAAATCAATGAGTAAAACTTCAAGGTGACCAGAGCTTCGCGATGCATTAGCTAGTGCCGCGTTAAGAGAAGCCTCAAACATGTAGCGATTATTTAAACCTGTTAACGAGTCTGTTTCAGAAAGGTGCTTAACCTTCTTATAATCAACTAATTGTTTTAATTCGATATCATAGCGGGTGCGCGCGTTAGCTAACGCAAACCATAAGCGCTTTTCGCTTATTTCAGATTTAAATAAGTAATCTTGAGCACCTGCATGCAAGCAACGCTGTATGAGATCAACATCTTCAAGACGGCTCACCATAACAATGGCTGGTGCGGTATCCCATGGCCAAGAGCGCAACTCATAAAGAAGAGAAATCCCTTGGCATTCGTCGCTCGAACATCCAATAATGATGACATCATAGGTTTGGTTTTTTAGACGAGGAACGACTTCGGAGAACTGAGCCACTTTGTCGACATTTGCCGGCGTGTTTTTGAGGGCTCGACAAATTCGCTCCCTATCAAAATGCACAATATCGACCACCAGCACATTCATATCTATCATCCTTAATATACAAACCGCTCTTAGGCGGGGTTTGTTCATATAGAGCGCTTACATCCTTAAAGCGCGAAGCTTTTATCAACTATGAGCAATGAAGCTTGAGTTTATAGCCTATCTAAATGCTCAATAAACGCTTTTGGCTCCATAAAGCCAACTACCGTGTAATCTGATTGTAACCTGCCTTGGGCATCATAAAAAATTAACGCCGGCGGTCCAATAACTGAGTACCGCTTACTAAGCGCCTTAGCATTATCATCATTAGCCGTAACGTCTACTTTTACACGCTCATATTGAGCCAATCGCTGCTGAACTCCAGCATCGGCAAAAGTAATCATATCCAGCTCAATACAGGATACACACCAATCCGCATAAAAATCCAACAGAACAGGACGTTTAGACGCTTTAGCCGATGCTAAAACGGCTTCGAGCTCACTCGGTTCCGTAACACGAGCAAAACTTAAGTGCTCTTGGCTAGCAACACTTGTTGAAACTGACAAACCTTTTAGAGGAGTAATAAAACTTTGCGAACCTGATAATAAGCCAACTAGTAATGAAATCGCATAAATCAACAGAATTAAGCCAACGCCTTTCCAGAGCTTTAACCACCGCTTACTACTGTCAGCAATAATGTCCATAGCCCCCATATAGACTGCTGATATAATTAATATAATGGCTGTCAGCAGCATGGTGATTTTAATATCGACTATACGATCAAGCATCCACACTGCCATTAGCAACAATACAACGCCAAAGCCGGATTTAATCGCGTCCATCCAGTCCCCGGCTTTAGGCAACAGCTTACCCGCGGACAACCCGACCAGAATCAAAGGCACTCCCATACCTAAACTAAGGGAGAACAATGCTAGCCCTCCCACCAAGGGATCTCCGGTCTGACCGATATAAATCAACGCACCAGCCAATGGCGCTGCCATGCATGGCCCGACAATCAGAGCAGATAAAAAACCCATTAAGGCGACACTGAGCGTGCTTCCTCCTTTTTGCTGGTGACTAACTCCAGATAACTTAGTCTGCAAAGCCGCCGGCAATTGCAACTGGTAAAATCCAAACATAGCTAATGCCAGCGCAACGAACACCAACGTGAATAAAGAAATGACCCACGTATTTTGGAACGCTGCTTGAATATTGGCTCCAAACAAACCCGCTAACACCCCGGCAACGGTATAAGTAATCGCTACAGCCAACACATAAACCAGCGACAACCAAAATGCTCTAGCCGTCGTTATTCGGTGCCCATGCCCCGCAATGATACTGGAGATAATAGGGATCATAGGGAACACACACGGTGTTAACGATAACGCCAATCCAGCAACAAAAAAAAGCCCCAAAGTTAACATAAGCCCACTGCCAGACAACAAAGCAGCAAAGCGGTCTTGCTCGCTTACAAACGGGGCCGGTTCATTTTCGCTGAGCACTTCATTTTCAGGCGGTGATATAGAACTTACCGTAGTAGCGGGAGGAATATCACCAACAGCTAATGCTGTTTTAACGGGTGGATAGCAAATACCGCCTTCCCAGCACCCTTGATAACTGACCATCACCTCAGAATTAGGTAGTACCTCAGCGCTCAGCGCTCCGAGTTGGACAGTAACATTTGCAGCATTATGATAAACCTCAACCTGTCCAAATAGAGGATCGTCTTTACTCTCAGAAGGAGCGTTTATTCGCTCAACAAGATCGACATTTTGAGGGAGATCTAACGTTATACGGTCACGATACAGATAGTACCCATCGGCTATCTGCCAATGCAGCAAAACACGACCATCAGCTTCGATTGATGGCTGAAAAATAAAAGCCTGCTCAACTGGCAACGGACCTGAATCTGACGATGAAGGTTTTTGATCAAAAAAACCTGCATAACTTCCCATTGAAACAACGCAACTGCAAACTACAACTAATATGCCACACAATTCACGTACACGTTTTAACACGCAAAACCTCTTAATGCTGAGCAACTTCGGCTACATTCAATGGAAAAAATAAAGACAGGCCTGAGACCTTCACATTAGCGCTCAGTTCTATTTCATATCAAATTAAAGTCATACATCACTATTTTTAATAATTTTAGCATTCTATCATTGTTGGACAGCTATCTAATGGCAAAAATGGAATATTACCCACTTATAAAAGTTATAGGTTTATGATAAAACACTACGCTCTAATTATAAGCCGCAAACAAGCAAGCGACTAACATCGATTGCTCCAGGAATAAACATCATGTCAGATAACCGTGTAGATAACCTTAATATTGAATCCACCTCGGTTCTGATGACGCCCGATGCGTTAAAATCAGAACTACCTATTACCGATGCTGCTGCTAAAGCTGTTGTAGAGGGTCGCCAAGTTATTCGTGATATCTTGGATCGTAAAGACAAGCGCTTATTTGTCGTTATTGGTCCGTGCTCCATCCACGATGTCGATGCCGCAATAGAATATGGTCAGCGATTAAAAGCACTAGCGGACAAAGTAAAAGATTCTATCTATCTGGTGATGCGCGTTTATTTTGAAAAGCCACGTACCACCGTCGGCTGGAAAGGATTAATTAACGACCCTCATATGAATGATTCGTTTGATATACAAACGGGTCTGTTTAAAGCACGCAAGCTGTTGATTGATTTGTCTGAGATGGGCTTACCATTAGCGACAGAAGCACTTGATCCTATTTCTCCTCAGTACATACAAGATTTAATCTCATGGTCGGCTATTGGCGCTCGTACAACAGAGTCACAAACCCACCGCGAAATGTCATCCGGTTTATCCTGTGCTGTGGGCTTCAAAAATGGTACTGATGGCGGGCTCGAAGTAGCGACCAACGCTCTGAAGTCAGTCAAGCACCCACATAACTTTTTGGGTATTAATCCAAACGGACAGGTAGCCGTCATACGCACCAAAGGCAATCAGTACGGTCATGTCGTATTGCGCGGTGGTAATGGGCGCCCTAACTATGATTCTGTAAGCATCTCTATTTGTGAACAAGAGCTAGACAAAGCCGGGCTAACCAAAAACATTATGGTAGATTGTAGCCACGCTAACTCATCAAAAGATGCTGGTCGTCAACCTCTAGTAGCAAAAGATGCTACCCATCAAATCATTGAAGGAAACACCTCTATTATTGGCTTAATGATAGAGTCAAACCTTGGATGGGGAAATCAGTCTATACCTAGCGATTTATCTCAGCTTAAATACGGCGTATCCGTAACAGACGCGTGCATCGATTGGGATACAACCGAAAACTGTATCTTAGAGATGCATGACAAACTAAAAGACACTTTGTACAACCGCTAATAAGAAGCCACGGCCTTAATTATTTTAAGGTCGTGGTTTTTTCATTTAAGCTTCATAAAACCTACACCTTAATTTAATTAACGCAAACCGCTCCTTCCCTTCCTGAGCAATTAAGCTCATGTTTTCAAAGCATATATAGCTTTAGTCGTATAAAGTCTGATATAAAAGCATTATAAAAATGCGCTGTGAAACCTGCCGCTATCGCAGCAATACCCAATACAAGGGCCTTTGCTCTTACTTATCGGAGAATAATCGGTGACTCGACTTCCTTTATTTTGGATGCTTATTTTTGTTGTATGTGCTGCCATGGAAGGAATTGCGCTTTATTATCAATATGCACTAGATTACGGCCCTTGCGTACTCTGTGCTCAAATCCGTGCTTTCATATTTTTAATAATGATTGCCAGCCTACTCGGTCTACTAGCTGGTAAATATAGACCCGTGCGCGTTTTTGCTACCGTCTTAGGACTACTCGGAAGCATAGGAATGATGGAGCGAAGCTATCAAACCTTTGGTATTGAGCGAGGGTTTATTGATGGAAGCTGCTCTCTAGATGGAGGCTTCCCTGCTGCCCTTCCTCTTAACGAATGGCTACCCTCCATATTTGAGCCTTGGGAATCATGTGGCTATACACCCGATTTGCTTTGGGGAATAACCATGGCAGAAGGGCTGATTGTGATAGCTGCTGCGTTAATTGCGGTTTTTGTTCTAGGGTTACCTTCTGCATTTAGCCAGCCTAAACGCCGTTTTTTCTAAAATTAATTAGAAAGCGCGCTCCTCCACTCAACCAAGCGCGCTATCCTTTTTTATAACGAATAAGCCTAACCTGCAATTAATCAAGCTCCGTATTAACGCTCAGTAGCTGATCTACAAAAAAGCCCGGCACTTCTAAACGCGTGGCTATCTCCTTGAGCACCACTATTTCTGGATGGTTTGCCTTACCTTCTGCACGCGCCATCACACACAAATCTTTAAGAACCTGCATACGCTTGGGTAAACTATTATATTTGTTCACCGTATCAATCCTCGTTGAGAGATCAGCCCTTAAACGTTCTAAGTTGAAATCATCCCGAAACTCATTTTTACCGAAAAACTTTTCGAAAGCCTCTATCTCTGCTTTAGAAATGCTTCCATTAGCATTTGCCACAAGCAAAGCACCTGCGAATAGCAAATGACGCATAGATAGCGCCGCATCTGTCTTAGACTCTAAATAGCTTGGCTCCATCAGAGCCATTATGCTTTCTAGCCCCAATTCTAAAGTGGCGGAGTTAACACCGTCTTTTTTCATATGTTCTGATTGATGAAACATCTGTAAAGCTTTGACCCTGAGCGGACTAAAAGGATGTGTCATAAACCAATCTTCAGCGCTAGAGCTTGTCCCCACTAAATCATCGGTCATTTGCATATCGTCTATTTGCTGGAGAAAGTCTTTTAGATTGAAACGTACAACCGTGCTCGTTACACCAGAAGCCAGCTTAAATAATGACCTAGCAACCGCATCAAAATTTTGAGTACATAATGCCCCAGCCCTGTCAGCCGAAATTTCCGCATAACGGGACCAGCTGGTTAACTGTAACGCAAGCGAAGGAGAAACTGGGGGCTGACCTTTAAGCATGTATCCAACCGGAATATCATGATGCCCGTAAACAAAATGCCCCAACTCGTGACCCATGACAAAGCGAAGCTCTTCATCATCAAAACTATCGAGCAAGCTAGACGAAAACATAATAAACAAGCGGCCACTTTCTGGCTTAACGCAAGCCGCATTGAAATGAGGGCTAGAATAGGCATACAGTTCTACAGGCATATCGACACCTAAAATATCCATACACTGTCTAGCTGTCCTATTTAAGCCCGGAGCCATAGCAGAACTCATACGTACAGAGGTCGATAATAAACGTCGACGGACACCTAGATGGCCCTGAGCTTCGTGCAGTGCTAACTTTTGATTGACCGCCTGCACCTCTGGTAGTGAAAGTAATAGCTCAGATAGAGCTCTATCATGTTGTGAACGTATCGAGTCAGACGTTGTCATTCTTATTATCCTTCAACAGTATTAAGCCCTAAATCCTATATCATGAGCCAGAAGCTGTCCAAAGTAGAAAGTCTATTTAATTCAGAGCACTTACAGGCTTACCACAACTTAAATGACACACATAAAACCTATTAATAGCAGCTTAAAAAGCTCGGTAAATTCACCAGAAAGATCATCAACATTAATTTATACATACAAACTAATACTTAAAATTATCCTCCATAAAATCAATATTTTGTGGTTTTATTCAAACAACTGTTTTAAAAACACTTCAAAATTGAGCTAATTGACACTCTTTGTTTGAATTTATTCAAAAATGATTAATCACACGATTAAAGTACGCTAGTATATTGCCGATATATAATGAATACACATCCGGAGCACCTGCATGGCATTGTTGATTTACGACAATGGGAATTTAGTTAAAAATCCCGCTGACTCAAAGTTTACACCGACAGGTGTAGCGACGGTCGGCAATAGCCAAGGCGCACGCGCAACGGTACAAAACAATGCCAATCAGCCTCTACCAACACGCACACCTTACGTTCCGAGTAGCGGCGGACAACCTTCTAATACAACGCGCTCAACTGTTTATTCGTCTCGAGCTTATCAAGAGACCAGTAGAAAGTCAGACTCCCTCCAGGACAGAAGGCGGCTCAATGCAATACACGTGATGAGCGCTCCCGTTATCACAACAAGTCAGTTTGACACCGTAAAAAATGCGCTACAAAAAATGCATGCAGAAGACATTGACCACCTAGTGGTGGTAAATAATAGCGGGCATCCATTAGGCGTTGTAACAGATGGCGAGTTATTACGCCATGGGGCAGAATCAAATAGCTTCATCGAGAACTTACTGACCAACTCATTAGTCGCAGTGTCCCCTGATACTCTAGTGCGAGACATAGCGCTAATTTTTATGGAACAAAAAGTAAGCTGTGTGCCGGTCATCAACTCAGAGCATCAAGTCGCTGGTATTATATGCCGCAGCGACCTATTGCGATTACTCGTTAGCGGCCCCAACATGGAACAACGCGTATAAAATTGATTATAAATACTGACTTACCGACAGCGTGTGATGATTATCGCCACTGTTCAGCATCAAATCATTCCCAGATATAGTGACTGATAAATCTATCGAACGATCAACCCACGGAATAAGTACTTTAATCTCCTCATACTTAAATCGGTAAATCTCAACTTTTGACAACCGAGCAAAGTCTTCCGAAAAACGTTGCCACCATATTTCTGACTCGCTTCCGTAAGCGTAAAGCTTAATGTTTGCAGCCCTACTTACGGCTTTACGCAAACGATCTGGTGATACCTGACCTACTTCTATCCACTCCATGATTTCTTGAGTCGGAGCAACTTGCCAAAGGTCGGCTTCATCAGCTGCAGACAACCCTTTACAAAACTCCAAATCTTCATGGTAGTTAAGTGCATAAGCTAAGAGTCTCACCATCATCCGTTCAGGCAGCTCCGACGGATGAAGCGCTAGCGTCAGCTTAACGCTAGGATACACATTTCTATTCAAATCAACGACTTGCAAATCAACTTTATAAATTGTTGGCTTCAAAGCCATAAATTACTCACTTAGTTTTAGTCAGCTTATATGAATGTATTACAGCTTTGCACATCGCCACTGGTAAATCCTTGATTAAACCATTTCATGCGCTGGCGTGAAGTACCATGGGTAAAAGAGTCTGGCACTGCATAGCCTTGAGCCCTTTTCTGTATTGCATCATCTCCAATTTGACTTGCTGCATTCATCGCCTCTTCAATGTCACCCGGCTCTACAACCGCACGCTCTTTATCCGCATAATGCGCCCAGATCCCAGCAAAGCAATCCGCTTGCAACTCTACTTTTACCTGCAGCGCATTTGCCTGTGTTTGGGACATGGATTGTTTCATTTGGTGAGATTTTTGAAGAATTCCAAACTGTTGCTGAACATGATGCCCTACTTCATGCGCAATAACATAAGCTTGGGCAAAATCACCTGGCGCTCCAAATGAGTTTTTAAGCTCATTATAGAAATCTAAATCGATATAAACACGCTGATCCCCTGGGCAGTAAAAAGGCCCCATAGCAGACTGAGCAGTTCCACAGGCAGACTGAACTACGTTACGGAAGAGTACTAAGGTAGGCTCCTCATAACGCTTTCCCATTTGAGTAAACAGCGGCACCCACGTATCTTCTGTATCAGCTAGCACCACTGATACAAAGTCAGCCATCTGATTATCTTCAGCACTGCTGGTTTGCGTAGGATAAGATTGTGTATTGGTGGTTTGAGTTTGCGTTGGGATACCAGAGTTACCCATTAACAGCCCCAGCACAGTATTTAGGTCTCCACCCATTAAAAGCACAACACCGATCATAATAACCAAGCCGATGCCGCCTCCCTTTTTTGCACCACTCATACGGAATCCGCGGCCACTCGACACCTGTCCCGAAGCAGAGCGCCTGTCATCAATATTGCTACTACGCCTACCTGATTTCCAACGCATCCTATCTACTCCGTATTCGGCTCAATGATTTATTACTATTAACTGCGTGATTATGATCTACTGCAGCGATTTATTTAAGCTGAATCTTCATAATTAACCGATACCCGTCAACGCAACACTGACAGACACTTAAGATTCGCCTAAAATGCGCTCTCCCCAAAGGGATGATACAAACGCAACACAAAGGGTGGCATTTTGGATATTAAACAACTAGTGATACGTGAACTCCAAGAATCAGAAGAGCGTAAAGTAAACCTGACGCCGCGCGGCGGTGTTATGCGTGCAGACTCTCCTGTTGCCGCCGATATGGTTGAAGCATTAAGTGCGGCCCTCTCAAGAAGAGCGACCTTGATACATGGGTCATTTGACCCAGAGAAAAAAGGGGAAACGCCATTCGTTCCAGCATTTGAAAGCTATGTGGAACAAGAACCGCAGGCCAATAGCTTTTTAGCATTAGCCGATGTCACGCTAAGTGATTTAGTGGAAAAGATGAACAACCGGCAGTCTCTCTCAAGCAACGCCGGATATGTTATTTTTAGTCACTACCAAGAAGATCGCTACGAATTCCTGATGATCGCCCTAGTTCGAAACCGTCCAACTATTTCCTTAGACAACGAACTTCACCCCACTCAAATAGATGAAGTCGATCTAGACAAACTACATCAAGCCGCAAAAATTAACCTAACAAACTACCGCAAAGGCAAAGACAGCTATTTAAGTTTTATTGGTAGCAAAGAAAAAGGAGATGTTAGCCAGTATTTTGCCGAAACATTCGGATGCACCAGCGCTACACCCTCTAAAAAGGCAACAGGCGATCTCATAAAAGCGGCTAAAGAGTTTTGTAGCGAAAACGGCATGAAAGAACAGCAAGAACAAATTGTAGAAGATGTTGTTAGCTATATGAACCGCCAACGCTCAGAAAAACAATCAGCCCAGCTACCTGATGTTGAGCAAATTTTCGACCAATATATACCGCCAGAACAAGCTGAAACCCTTACCGGAACATTCGGAAAGTTTGCTAATAGCGATCGGTATCAAGTAAGCCACGAATTCCAACCTCATAGACACACTTTAAATGCAGTAACCAAGGTAAAAGCCAAAGCAGACAACTGGCAACTAGACTTTGCTAAACGCGCGGTCGGGCCTGCAAATTCAGGGCAAGAAATAGAGTTTGACGAAGCATCTCAGACACTAACAATTCGCCGCATTCCAAGCAAAGTCGTTGAGCAATTGAGAGCTATATTAGCGGGCGAAGAAGACTAACTTGAATCGCTTAACAATAAAAAAGGACGCAAATGCGTCCTTTTTAAATACTATTAACAACTATTTTTGATCAGCTGTTTTTGCTTCTTTCTCTGGTGTTTCGTAAATCAAAATTGGTTCAGACGTACCTTCAATGACGCCCTCGTCAATCACGACTTTACTCACATTCTCCAAAGATGGCAGTTGGTACATAATATCCAGCAAAGTAGCTTCCAAAATCGAGCGCAAGCCACGCGCACCGGTTTTACGGTCTAGCGCTTGCTTTGCAACAGCGCTTAATGCCGCCTCACGGAAATCAACTTCAGCACCTTCTAGCTCAAACAGTTTTGAATACTGACGAGTTAAGCTGTTTTTAGGCTCCGTAAGAATTTGTATAAGTGCCGCTTCATCCAATTCAGCCAATGTGGCAATCATTGGCAAACGACCAACAAATTCCGGGATCAAACCAAACTTCACTAAATCTTCAGCTTCGATATCCTTGAGCGTATCTGTCATAGAACGACTGTCGTCTTTGCTCTTCACCGTAGCGTTAAAGCCTATTGAGCTCTTTTCCGAACGGCTTCGGATGATCTGATCAAGCCCCGCAAACGCACCACCACAAATAAACAGAATATTTGAAGTATCTACCTGCAAGAACTCTTGTTGCGGATGCTTACGCCCACCTTGAGGCGGAACTGATGCAACAGTACCCTCAATAAGCTTCAACAACGCCTGCTGAACACCTTCACCTGAAACATCACGAGTAATAGAAGGGTTATCAGATTTACGCGAAATTTTGTCAATTTCATCGATATAAACAATACCTCGCTGGGCACGATCTATATCGTAATCGCATTTTTGTAACAGCTTCTGGATAATGTTCTCAACATCTTCACCCACATAACCCGCTTCAGTTAGCGTTGTGGCGTCTGCGATGGTGAAAGGAACATTCAACAAACGGGCTAATGTTTGCGCCAATAGCGTTTTACCACTACCTGTAGGACCAATTAGCAAAATATTACTTTTACTAAGCTCTACTTCTTTATCTTTACCTGTAGCGTTGCTTTGGAAACGCAAACGCTTGTAATGATTGTATACGGCGACTGCGAGTACTTTTTTAGCCCTGTCTTGACCTATAACGTACTCATCCAGCTTATCCTTAATCTCTGCTGGTATCGGCAAGCGATCTTGTGATTCATGCTCTTCAACATCCTGAATTTCTTCACGGATGATGTCATTACACAGATCGACACACTCATCACAGATAAAGACAGAAGGACCAGCAATTAACTTACGTACTTCATCCTGGTTTTTACCACAGAAAGAGCAGAACAGTTTGCCGTTTTCATTATCTTTATCGTTGATATCGTCGCTCATTCGGCTTCCTCATAACAAAGCGGTATTAATTATAAATAGTGGCTAACCGCTTAAATTTCAACTCTAAGCCACAAAAAGGTCCGCTAAAGCGCTTTTTATTCACCAATACGCTTGGTGAGTACTGAGTCAATCAAACCATATTCAGCCGCTGTAACGGGATCCATAAAGTTATCACGCTCTGTATCACGCGCAATTGTTTCTAAATCTTGTCCTGTGTGCTCAGCCAATTTTCGATTTAATTTCTCACGAATTGACAGAATTTCACGTGTATGAATTTCGATATCTGTTGCCTGACCTTGATAACCACCCAGAGGCTGGTGAATCATAACACGCGCATTAGGCAACGCATGACGCTTGCCCGGCTCACCTGCTGCCAACAAGAAAGCACCCATACTAGCAGCCTGGCCGATACACATAGTGCTTACATTTGGCTTGATAAACTGCATTGTATCGTAAATAGCCAAACCAGCCGTAACCGAGCCACCTGGTGAATTGATATAAAGATGAATATCTTTATCTGGATTCTCTGCTTCCAAAAAAAGCAACTGAGCGACAATCAAATTCGCCATGTGATCTTCTACTTGACCAACCAAGAATATCACGCGCTCTTTGAGAAGACGCGAATAGATATCGTATGCGCGCTCACCCCGGGCAGACTGTTCAACGACCATAGGTACAAGACCCGCATTTTGGATCTCTGACGCACCACCCTGATGGATTATTGACATACTAAATTACTCCTTTAACCCCTAAAAACAAAAAACGACAGCCGGATCGCACCAACTGCCGTTTTTCATTCAGTCAATGCGCCTGTTAACGACGCAAGACTTCTTAAGCTGCGGCGTTTGCTGCTGGCTTGATCGCTTCTTCATAAGCTACTGCCACTTCTGTGACTTTAGCAGATTCGAGCAAGTGATCAACCACTTGATCTTCTAGCACCAAACTCTTAACTTGGTTTAACATTTCTTCGTTACTGTTATACCAATCAATAACTTGCTGCGGCTCTTGGTAAGTTGACGCCATCTCTTGGATCGCTTCAGCTACACGAGCATCATCAGCTTTAATGTCATTAGCTTTGATGATTTCTTGAACCAACAAGCCCACTGTTACACGACGCTTAGCTTGCTCTTCAAACATCTCTTTTGGCAACATGTTTGGATCAATCTCTGCACCGCCACCAAACTGCTGAACAGCTTGTTTGCGCAAGTTGTCGATTTCGCTATCAACCAACGATGTTGGTACTTCGATACCATTAATATCGACCAACTGAGTGAAAACCTGATCTTTCAACTTAGCTTTCAATGCATTTTTTAGTTCACGCCCCATGTTAGCACCGACTTCTGTTTTGAAGCCTTCAAGATCGCTAACGTCTAAACCAAACTTAGAGAAAAACTCGTCATTTAACTCTGGCAACTCTGGTGCAGATACACTGATAACCTTCGTTTTAAAGACAGCGTCTTTACCCTTTAAGTTCTCAGCTTGGTAGTCTTCAGGGAATGTGACATTCAAATCGAACTCTTCACCTGCTTTTTTACCAACAATGCCAGACTCAAAACCAGGAATCATCGAATTAGAGCCTAGTACAATATCTGTACCTTCTGCTTTTCCGCCTTCAAACGCTTCACCATCGATAAAACCTTCAAAATCGACTTTAACTCGATCGCCGTCTTCAGCTGCACGCTCAACTTCAGTCCACGTCGCCTGCTGCTTACGCAACGTATCAATCATTGTATCAACATCAGCATCAGTCACTTCTGACGTTTGCTTTTCGATCTCAGCCGAAGAGAAATCCGCTAACGTGATTTCTGGGTACACTTCAAAAGTGGCAACAAACTGGAAATCTTTACCATCTTCATCGTTTTTGAATTCGATCTTAGGGCTGCCAGCAGGCATCACTTTCTCTTGCTGAACGGCTTCAAAGAAACTTTTCTGCACTACTTCACCGACAACATCCTGGCGGATACCGGCGCCGTAACGCTGTTTAACAACTTTCAAAGGCACTTTACCTGGACGAAAGCCATCAATACGAACTGTACGTGCGGTCTGCTGTACACGCTTATCTACATCATTATCAATGCGCTCTGCAGGCACCGTAATTGTCATCTGACGCTCAAGAGCGGAAGTCGTTTCAACAGAAACTTGCATGGGGTTCCTCACCAAAAAATACTATACCGGTTAAATTGAATCACTAAGCAGCTTGGTACCGGGATACGTGTCTTAGTTTTATGATCTGTAATTGTACAGGTTCACTTCAACAAAGCGCTAGAAATATAGCTCAAGCCGTTTTTTCAAAGCGCGAAATTTTCAGCCACTTGGCGGCATTAGTCAAGGAAGAATCACAAATCGATGAAAATAGATTGAGTTTTGGGAGAGAAAGCAGGAGGAATATCAGAAACGGAAAAACTGCGCTAGGTAGTAAAAATGACTTATTGCCAAATAACCAACCTACACAGTAATTTGCACAGCATCAACTGCACTTAGACACTAAATGGTGCGGACGGAGAGACTCGAACTCTCACACCTTTCGGCACCAGAACCTAAATCTGGCGTGTCTACCAATTTCACCACGTCCGCATATCAAGAAAATGGGGTGGACGATGGGGCTTGAACCCACGACCACCGGAATCACAATCCGGGGCTCTACCAACTGAGCTACGCCCACCATAACCAGATTAAGAGACCATATAAAGCATTTCTTAATCTTTTTCTTGAACCTTAACCAACCTCTTTAAGTTCTGATTTCTCAGTTCTTGTTGAGTGCCTCGTTAAGATGGGGCGTATTCTATGGACACCCCCGCTCCCTGTCAACAAAGAAATTACACTTTTTTGAATATTTTCTTCAATTTTTTCAAACAACTAGCAAACACTGCTTTTTTTGATCATTAAATAATCAAAAAACGATTAAGTGGTTTATTTTTATACAGTAATTAACTAAAAATCCAGTCGTTCACCGCCAATAAAGTGACAGCTAAAGAATGATAAAATGCTTGTTTCCTTAAAAAACATCAACTCATCCATATTTAAAGCAGTCCAAATACCCAAAAGGAAACCTTAAGCACTGTTTATACATAGCTGCATTATTGAACCACCTCCATCTACTCACCATACGCAAATGGGTGGCCTGTCACATATAAAAACTTAAAAAAACACCTTACATGCTAAATAACAAAATTATAGGTACTATAATAGAGCACTGTACAACTGACTATGTAGAAGCAACTAAGCCATCATTCTGCTTACAAAGAGAAATAGCGAAGGCTAATCAGTTAAATAAAACAACCTGCCCAGAAAAAGGCCAATAAAGACGGTTAAGACATACAGAGCTTGAAAGGCAAAAAAAGAGATGGCGGGGCTAGCAGGATTCGAACCCGCGACCACCCGCTTAGAAGGCGGGTGCTCTATCCAACTGAGCTATAGCCCCAGATTTTACTTGGGAAAAAGTGTCCTTTGTAAAGCCTCGCTGCTGAACCGAGATCCAAAGGCCTTACAAAGGAGCGCGTATCCTAATAGAGCAAAGGATAAGGGTCAATAATTTTTTATTTCACCTCTAACAATCAATTACTTAGCTATCAGGTCTAAGGTTCTACTTGGCGCACATCCTTTAACATGAGAAAATTAGTTAACAGTTTTAACGCCTCTTAAGCTCAGGAACTCCCTTACAACATGACCGCACAGATTATCGATGGCAAGCAAATAGCCGCCAATGTACGTAAAGACGTAGCCGCACGCATTAAGCAACGCCTATCAGAAGGTAAACGCGCACCATGCCTAGCCGTAGTTATTGTAGGCGACGACCCTGCTTCACATGTTTATGTTCGGAATAAAAAAAATGCATGTAAAGAAGTCGGCATTCTTTCAGAGTCCTACGACCTTCCCGACACAACCAATCAAGCAGAGCTATTATCATTAGTTGATAAACTTAATCGCGACGCAAATGTTGACGGCATTTTGGTTCAACTCCCCCTGCCGGACGCCCTCGATGCCAATGAAATACTTGAGCGTATCAAACCAGAAAAAGATGTAGATGGTTTTCACGCATTTAATTTGGGCCGCTTAGCTCAACGTATGCCAGTATTACGCCCGTGCACACCTAAAGGTGTTATCAAGCTTTTAGAGTCAACCGGGATCAATTTCAAAGGCCAAGAGGCAGTTGTAGTAGGTGCCTCTAATATTGTAGGCCGCCCCATGTCACTCGAGCTACTATTAGCTGGCTGCACAGTAACCACAACGCATCGCTTTACCCGTGATTTGCCCGGCCATTTAGCCCGAGCTGATATTGTAGTAGTAGGGGTTGGCATACCCGAGCTAGTAAAAGGCGAATGGATTAAAGAAGGTGCGATTGTTATAGATGTAGGTATCAACCGACTTGAAGACGGGCGATTAGTGGGTGACGTTGAATTTGCCCCAGCCGCCGAGCGAGCAAGCTGGATTACCCCTGTACCTGGCGGCGTAGGGCCGATGACCGTGGCGTGCCTAATGGAAAACACATTAGAAGCCGCCGATAAAGCATAGCTTTTAGCTTTTAGGCAGTCGCATAAAAAAGCCGCTGAGGGATAACATATCCTCAGCGGCTTTTTTAATAGCCTGCGTTATTCAAAAAGAGCTAGCCCTCGCGGAACCACGTAGTTCCTTCACGACTGTCTTTCAAAATAATACCTTGGGCGGCCAATTCATCCCTAATACGATCGGATGCGGCAAAGTCTTTATTGGAACGAGCTTGCTTTCTGTCTTCGATGAGCGCTTCTATCTGTTCAGCCGTAATCTCTCCCGCCTTAGACTCGCCCTGCAAAAAAGCCGCCGGATTTTGCTGCAGCAAACCTAACACCCCACCCAACGACTTCAATTGATAAGCTAAAGCCGGCGCTTCAGGTGATAGCTCACGACTTGCCTTATTAAGCTCATTAACCAACTCAAACATAACGGCAAATGCCTTAGGCGTATTAAAATCGTCGCTCATTGCTTGATTGAACCGCTCAGTAAAATCGTTCTTAACAACACCCTCTACAGGCTCTACTGATCGTAGCGCTTGGTAAAAGCGCTCAAGACCACTTCTTGCGTCCTTCAAGCTATCTTCACTGTAGTCGATATAGCTACGATAATGCACGCTCGACAAAAAGAACCGCACCACTTCAGCGTCGTAGGTTTTTAATACTTCACGAATCGTAAAAAAGTTACCCAAAGATTTAGACATCTTTTCTTTATTGACGCGAACAGGACCAGCATGCATCCAATAATTTACATATTGTCAGCCATTTGCTGCCTCAGATTGCGCAATTTCGTTTTCATGGTGAGGAAACGGTAGATCCGGGCCTCCGCCATGGATATCAAACGTCTCGCCAAGACAGCATTTTGACATGGCAGAACACTCGATATGCCAACCAGGTCGCCCTGCCCCCCAAGGTGACTCCCAACTGACTTCACCGGGTTTTGCTGCTTTCCATAAGACAAAATCTAACGGACTCTCTTTAGCATCACCAACTTCTACACGAGAACCTGAACGCAGCTCCTCTATGTTTTGGCGCGTTAATTTTCCATAACCTTCAAACTTTTCTACCCGATAATACACATCACCATTGTCAGCCGCATAAGCGAAGCCTTTATCAATCAAGGACGACACCATCGTAACAATATCATCGATATGTGCGGTTGCTTTAGGCTCCTGGTCTGGGCGTAACACGTTCAGCTTATCTTCGTCTTCATGCATAGCGCCAATCATACGTGTAGTTAATGCATCAACGGGTTCGTTATTATCTTGAGCACGCTTGATGATTTTGTCATCAACGTCTGTAATGTTACGCACATAGTTAACTTTCCAACCCTGCGAGCGTAAATAACGAGTAATCACATCAAAACAGACCATCACACGCGCGTGTCCAATATGACAATAATCGTAGACGGTAATACCGCACACATACATACTGATATGACCATCAACCAAGGGTTTAAAAGGAGCTTTTTGGCGAGTAAGCGTGTTATAGATCTGGAGCATTGTGATTCCGAAATTAGTCATTCAAAGACAAAGACGACCAGAGCCGTCGCAAAGCCCTTAGTATAGAGGAAAGCAATAAACAGCGGTATTAGCTCAGACGAGTTTTGAGCAGCAAAAGCCGAGAAGCCGCCTAGCTTTTAACGCTGAGGAAGTGTAATACGTGCAAGCTGCTGCTTGCCTAGCGGACTGGATTCTGACGATATGAGTAAATGCCCATTATCTTCCCAGACAATTCCTTCCCATTGAGCATAGGGCTGTAAACGATGGTATTGGGCATGATCCCAATCAGGCTGTCCATCTACCACATTGATCAACCATATAAATGAGTAACCAAACGCACTGACTTTGGAATAACCGAGCAGAGCTAATTGATGCGTTTCTTCGTTATAGTCTGCACCCGTGATCATACCTCCAACCGGCAGCGTCATCATAGGCTGAACTATTTGCTGGCTCACACTTGGCTCAATCATGTATAGACGAGTTTGAAGGTCTCCCCAGTTTTTTGAGAACAACCATAATCGACCTTCAACCAAAGTAACCGCTTCGCAATCAAAGTTGGTAGAAAACTTACCACTACTCTTTTGATAATCACCATATGAAAACTGGGATCTCTGCGCAATAACAGACCCTTTATCAACAGATCCCGCAGAGGCTTTTGAGACCGCCTGCAAACTCGCTAAGCTGACACGATAAAGGTCTAGCTGCTTTCGCTTTCCATTGTTATTACCGCAATCAGCTACATACAAATACTGACGATCGGCAGCTAAAGATTCCCAATCCCGGTTTTTGGCCCCTTTCAACTTAACGACAGCTTCCAGCTTTTTCTTTTTTCGATCAAAGCCGTAAAGTGATGCAGCGCCACCACTGTCATTTATTGTCCAGATATAGTCAGCGGAGAAAGCTAAACCCGATGTTTCTTTAACAGCATTCGGCCAATAAGCCACAGGATCAACAGCTAAAGTAGCACCGCGTTTATCAGGAGTCATGGCAGGTGATGCACAGCCCCACAAGGCAGAAACTGCTAAACCAGAATAGAGGAAACGCTTTAAGGAAATACGAACGCGCATAGACAGTGATTTTTACCCATACAATAGTGTTAATTAGCCGACGGCATAACTGACTCATCAACGTGTGATAGGTTCAATCCAATTAATAACCGACCTAAAATTACACTACAAGGTAGCAAAACTTAGTGGCTTTGCCATAAAAAAACGCTTTTGCCGGCGACAAAGCCCACAAAAGCGTTTCAATCAACCACAACTCAAATTATTGAGCAGCGGCTTCTTTCGCTTCCTCAACTGTTTCTTTAGCTGAGTCTGATAAACTATCAGCTGCATCAGCCGCTGATTCAGCTGCTTTATCTGTTACGCTAGCTGTTTTATCTGAAGTAGAGTCCATAGCGTCTGCAGCCGCTGTTTTACCTTTTTCCACAAGCGACTTAGTGCCTTCTACTGTTTCATTGTATGCCTCGGCCGTTGCTTCAGAAGCATCGTTAGCCATTTCTTTAGTAGCATCAACGGCATCTGCAGCCATTTCCTTGGTAGCTTCGACCGCAGCAGCTGTTGTGTCCGATACCGCGTCAGCTGCATCAGATGCTGCCTCTTTGGTCGCTTCTACAGCAGTGGAGGTTTTTTCAGCCACAACATCAGCCGTAGCTTCAGCGGCTTCTTTCATTTCTTTAGCCGCTTCTTGGGTTGAGGTTTTTGTCGCATCAACTGCTTTTTGGGCATCATCGTTATCACAACCCGTTAACAATACAGCCGTTGATAATAAACCAGCTACAACCATTGTATTCAGTTTCATAAATAGTATCCCTTGTTAGAAACAGAAAAAAGACGCCGCAAGTATAGAGCGGAAACCTGAACGAGAGCCAGACAACTATCATAAATAATTGAATAATCTATTAAAAATTGATTATTTCTACGCCTCGCCTGATGTAGCTTATGATAGTATCCAAGATATCATCTAAGCCTTAACAATCGGCTGTGCCCTACCCCTTTGCGCCGTATACCGTAAAATTGCTACTTGAAAATCATGTCTAAATATATACTGAGAGAATATCAACAAGAAGCCGTTACAAAGACCATTGAACACTTTAAAGGTTCCGCACGTTCTGCTGTAATCGTTTTACCTACTGGCGCAGGTAAAAGTTTAGTCATTGCCGAACTAGCAAAACGTGCCCGAGGTAAAATCATAGTACTGGCTCACGTCAAGGAACTTGTAGAGCAAAATTACGATAAGTTTCGCTCATTTGATTTAGACGCCGGTATCTTTTCAGCGGGTCTTAATCAAAAAAACTTAGAACACCCCGTTACTTTTGCCAGTGTCCAGTCCTTGGCGCGCAATCTTGAGCAATTATCAACCTCTTACTCTCTACTCATCATTGACGAATGCCACCGGCTAAGCGATGACGAGAATAGCCAATATCAAAAAATCATAACTCATCTAAAGAAGCTAAACCCTAAGATGCGTGTTCTCGGGCTAACCGCAACGCCCTATCGTTTAGGGCTAGGTTGGATTTACCAATACCATTACCGAGGCTATATACGCAGTGATGAGCCCCGACCGTTTGATCATTGCATATACGAATTGCCGCTTAGATATATGATTACACGGCAGTTTTTAACGCCCCCCAAACTCATGGATGCCGCGGTTGCACATTATGATTTCTCTAGCATTAGCCCAAACAATCTAGGCGATTTACCAGAAAAGCCTGTCAACGAACTACTCAAACAGTGCAAGCGCGTTACCAAAGCAATTACTCAACAAATAATAGAGCAAGCCAAAGACCGAACAGGCGTGATGATTTTTGCGGCTACCGTCTTGCATGCCCAAGAGGTATTTAGTTATCTCCCGAGCGAACAAGCGGTGCTCATTACCGGAGCAACAGACAGTAAGTTGCGTGATCAATACATAGAGGACTTTAAGCGTCATACAATAAAATATCTTGTTAACGTATCTGTTCTTACAACAGGCTTTGATGCTCCGCATGTTGATATGATTGCGATTCTTCGCCCTACGGCTTCAGTTAGTCTATACCAGCAAATTGTAGGACGCGGGCTTCGATTATCTGAAGGTAAAACGGATTGCCTTATCATCGATTACGCTGGGAACCACTACGATTTATTCCAACCAGAAGTCGGAGAAAAACAACCTAACCCTGATTCTGAGATAGTACAAGTATTCTGCCCTGACTGCGGATTTGCCAATATATTTTGGGGAAAAACCGACGGTTGCGGTAATGTTGTTGAGCATTTTGGTAGACGCTGCCAACATGCGGAGCCAGATGACAATGGGGTATTGCAACGCTGTAATTACCGCTTTCGATTTAAAAGCTGTGTTTTCTGTGGAGCCGAAAACGACATAGCGGCTCGCCAATGTCATCAATGCTCCGAAGCCTTAGTAGATCCGGACGATCAACTTAAAAAAGCTTTGCAACTAAAAGATGCAATGGTTTTACGTTGTGCGGGAGTATCTTTTTCAAATCAAGCGAATACCTTAACAGTGACATATCATGGTGAAGACGGAGAGACACTAAAAGAGCGCTTTATTTTTGATTACGACTCTCACCAAGAACAATTTAACCATTTATTCGCTCGAAGACTTAAAAACGGAACACAAGCCTTACCTTTCAAAGCAATAGAAGATGTTTTGGCCAAACAAGCTCATATAAAATCGCCCGACTTTGTTGTCGCCTACAAAGAGAAAAGATATTGGCGTGTTCATGCTAGGATTTTTGATTACGAGGGTCGTTACCGCAAAGCCCATCAACTATAACCCACTTCACTTAAGACTCCCGTATACACCAACAAGAGCTATCGGACACAAAAAAGCCCTGAAAACAGGGCTAATAGATGCTAATGCAGTACGTCTTAGGGCTTTTTACAAGGACAAGTCGCGGACACTGGCTTGTATAAACTGCTTCTTAAGGTCTTCAAATGTGTGCACTGCTGGGAACTGAGGGAATTCAGCAATCACATTATCAGGTGCATGGAATAAAATACCTGATTCAGCTTGTTTAAGCATGGTAGTGTCATTATACGAATCACCTGCTGCGATAACCCGGTAATTCAACAACTGAAAAGCACGCACAGACTGACGCTTAGGGTCTCGTTGACGTAGGGTATAATCGGTAATGCGGCCATTTTCATCTACTTCTAGCTTATGGCATAACAATGTAGGGAAGCCTAGCTGGCGCATAAGCGGCTCAGCAAACTCATAGAAGGTGTCCGACAAAATAACGACTTGGAAACGCTCCCTTAACCAATCGATAAAATCGCGCGCACCTTCTAACGGAGATAGACGGCTAATGGTATCTTGAATTTGCGGCAATGTTAGGCCATTTTCATCCAAAATGCGCAAACGCTGCTTCATTAGAACATCATAATCAGGAATATCACGCGTTGTCGCTTTTAAGGCCTCAATGCCGGTTTCTTCTGCAAACGCGATCCAAATTTCCGGAATCAATACACCTTCTAGATCAAGACAAGCTAACTCCACAAAACACTCCTTTTTATACATTCAATATTGGCACGCAATGTAACCTGTAATGCCACGGGATTCAATCGCATCACGAGTTAGTCACCCGCAACGGCTATAGCGCAATTAAAATGATAACGAACTACATCACGGGTAACTCTAAGTCGGCAAACAACTCATCTATTTCGGCTCGGGTGCTGCAATCTAACACCTGCCTGATCACGTCTTTTGTTAAATGCGGTGCAAACAGATGAATAAAGTCAAACATATAACCACGTAAGAAGGTGCCCTTTCGGAACCCTATTTTAGTCGTGCTGGACTCAAACAAGTGGCTAGCATCCAGCGCTACCAAGTCCGTATCTACATTTGGCTCGTAAGCCATAGTAGCAACAATACCTACGCCTAAGTTAAGCCGCACATACGCTTTGATAACATCCGAATCAACCGCTGTAAAAACGACTTTAGGATCTAAGCCTTCTTTTTTAAACGCATCATCTAATTTAGAACGACCTGTAAAACCAAACACATAAGTTACAATAGGAAATTGCGCTAAATCAGCTAGTGTTAATTTTGAAACTTGGGTCAACGGATGGTCTTTAGGGACAATGACCGAACGATTCCAACGGTAACAAGGCATCATGATCAGATCAGAAAAATGAGACATTGCCTCCGTTGCTATCGCAAAATCGACCGTACCGTCAGCCGCCATTTCAGAAATTTGCATAGGCGTCCCTTGGTGCATATGCAAAGAAACATCAGGGTAGCTTTTAATAAATTCTGTAATCGTTTTAGGCAAGGCATAACGAGCTTGGGTATGGGTCGTTGCTACGGCTAAGCTCCCCATCTTCTCATCACTAAACTCTTGTGCCACCTGCTTTATGCTTTCTACTTTTTGCAGTATCTCGCCTGCAATATCAAGAATCGCTTCCCCCGCCGGAGTAACACGGGTCAAGTGCTTGCCACTGCGCGCAAACACTTCTACACCCAGCTCATCTTCTAACAAGCGGATTTGTTTGCTAATTCCGGGTTGGGAGGTGTATAAACTTTGCGCTGTAGCAGAAACATTTAGGTCGTGTCGTGCAACTTCCCAAATATAGCGCAATTGCTGGAGTTTCATATTCTGTTCGCCCGATAAAAAAAGAAGGCCTTATTAATACAACGATTACATATAACTGTAAAGAATAAGGCCTTGTTTTATTATTATAAACGGGCGTTTAGTCGACGAATCTCTTCGTCTTGCGTTATCACACGTTTTTCAAGGCTTGCAGAACGTGATTGCACACGCATCAGCTCATCTTCTCTTTCTTTCAGTTGAGCACGTAACGCGTTTTCTCGACGGCTCCAATCGGTTGTTGTATTAACATGTTTTTGGTTAATACGTTTTATTTCAGCTTCCACTTCGCGCACTTTATCTTCGAAGCGTTTCGCTTTGTTTGTTTCACCTAAGAGTGCTGCATTAACACGCGCTAGCTCACGGCTTTGCTGAGTTGCGTCCTGTTTAAGTAGCTTAAGCTCTTCTTCTTGGCTTTTAATTTGATTGCGAAATGTTTCAGTCTTAACATCACGCTTAGCTACTTCTGCTTTTAAATCATGAATCTCTTTTGTTAGTGCCGACTCTTTCTTGCCTACCTCATCACGCAATTTTTCTAGTGCGTTCCGGTAGTAACGGATATCAGCATCCGATTTCCCTACTTGATCAAGAGCACGACGCTGCTCATCTTTGATGCGTTGATCAAATGTACGCTTAGAATCATCATGAGTTTTACGTAATACAGCCAAATCATGCTCTACATTAGAACGTAACTGTTCTTCTTGCTTACGCTGATTAGTTTCGGCGGCGAGTGACGACTTAAGTACGTTGATCTCAGCTTCAAGCGATTTACACTGCGAAGTTAGCTCTTCAACCTTGCCGTTTTGGGTACGTATGCGCCCTTCTAACTCTAGTTGACGGCTTTGCATCTCATGAACAGTGTCATCACTGATACGACGAGCCTCTTCTAAAGAAGTCCCCACGCTTTTGTGCTCAAAAGAAATCCTATTGTTCGCTTCTTCAACCGCTTGTTGCCACACACGTGTAAAAGCCATATTAAGCGAGTCGGGAACATCAGGAACCATCATTGTATCTCGAGAAAAACTAATACGCTCATGCAAAGAGCTTCTCCAAGAAGATAGCAAGCTTGTCGCCTGTTCAAGACCAATACTAAACTCCGCATCTATCAACTCTGGAGTGGGCAGATCACCTTTAATCCATAAGGAATCTGCGTAACGATAAACGTCATCTTTTACCATGTAATAACTATCCTACAACGCACTACACAAAGTAGCATTCAAACTGTCGTTTAATTAAATACTAAAACCGTTCAACCATCTAACCTAATTACAGTTAGTTAGATTTATTTTTGACCATACTCTTGTTCGTTATGCTGGTTTGCTAGACGCTCAGTCGCCTCAACCAATGGCGCTTCTAATGGTGCACTTATTTCCAATCGTTCACCATCAGGCAAATCAACACTTAAGCGAGCCGAATGTAGAAACAAGCGACGAACACCAACGTCTCTCATCTGTCGGTTTACTTCATCACTGCAATATTTGTCATCACCAATAATAGGATGGCCCATGAATTGACTGTGTACACGGATCTGGTGTGTACGTCCCGTTACTGGTTTTGCTTCAACTAATGTCGCTGTTTGACCAAACCGACGCAGCACTTTAAAAAGAGTAATAGAAGGCTTACCGTCTTCTTGAACCTTTACGATACGCTCACCGGATTTAAGTTCATTTTTACGTAAGGGAGCCTCTACTCGATTATCTCGCGTCTCCCAACGCCCCTGAACAAGTGCATGATAAACTTTATTTACACGGTTTTGTCGCAATGCCTCATGCATGTGTCTTAACATACTTCGTTTTTTTGCAATCATAATACAGCCTGAGGTATCACGGTCTAAACGATGCACTAATTCCAAAAAGCGCGCGTCAGGACGCATCTGCCGTATAGCCTCAATCAAGCCTAGATTAACACCACTCCCTCCATGAACAGCCAAACCTGAAGGCTTATTCATAACCATCAATGCATCTGATTCATAAAGAATGGCACCTTCTAAAGCATCAACTAAACCCTGACCTACCAACGGAGCTTCACCACGCTCGGACACCCGTATAGGGGGAATCCTAACAATGTCACCTGCTTGGATGCGCCCATCAGGCTTAATTCTTTTTTTATTAACACGCACCTCACCCTTGCGTAGAATGCGATAAATCATGCTTTTAGGAACACCCTTTAAAGCCGTTCGCAAAAAGTTATCAATACGCTGCCCTGCTTGGTCTTCTTCTACTTCGACAAAACGGACACTTGGTGATGCTGAGGGGTTTATATCTGACATGGGGGAAACGTGTTCTCGATTGATGCAATATAGGTTAGCTGCTATATTGTATCGTCGCAAAGCGCTGTTGGCTCTAGCTATTTTAAAAAAGCGGTTCGATTCGTGTGTTGATCACTTCATATCCACACGCTCACCACAGCGCCAAATGTACGTTTTACCCATTAAATAAATTTTTACGAGAGCATATCCCCCTGTTCGAATCCCCTGTTGGGTTCGGTTTGAGGTAAAGATGCACTAACAGCCTAGAACCTGCCTTTTACGCGTTTACGTGGTATTTGCTTGCAGCAACAAACTAACAGAAGAACAATATTGGCTGTTTTTTTCCTTTACCGATGATGTGCTTAGCGCAACCCTGTCATCTACAGTGGTTGGCTTTCAATATAGATCGACATCGCATGGCTGAACCGTGAAACGTTTCCACCAGGCGGAACGAACTGGCTTGAATGCTCTCTGTAATAGAGAACTGAAAAAAGCATGAAAAGAATGTTAATCAACGCAACTCAACCAGAAGAGTTGCGTGTAGCCCTCGTTGATGGCCAGCGCCTATACGATCTGGATATAGAATCCGATAGCCGCGAACAAAAGAAAGCTAATATCTATAAAGGTACTATCACTCGCGTAGAACCTAGCTTAGAAGCCGCATTTGTTAATTATGGTGCTGAACGCCACGGATTCCTTCCATTAAAAGAAATATCTCGTGAATACTTCGCAAAACAGCCGGACCGAGGCAATCGCCCAAATATCCGTGATGTGCTGAAAGAAGGCACCGAAGTCATTGTCCAAGTTGACAAAGAAGAGCGCGGTAACAAAGGCGCCGCACTAACCACCTTTATCAGCCTTGCTGGCCGCTACCTCGTGTTGATGCCGAACAACGCACGCGCGGGCGGTATCTCTCGTCGAATCGAAGGCGAAGAGCGCACCCAACTCAAAGCGGCACTGGATGGCGTCACAGTTCCTGACAAAATGGGCATTATTGTCCGTACCGCAGGTGTTGGCCGCACATCCGAAGAGCTGCAGTGGGATTTAAACTACCTTGCTAAAGTCTGGAAAGGCATTAAAGAACATGCAACAAAACCAGCCCCTTTCTTAATTTACCAAGAAAGCGATGTAGTTATCCGTGCTATTCGTGATTATTTACGTGCAGATATCGGCGAAGTGCTCATCGATGACGAAGCAGTGTATCAAAACGCTATGGAATTCGTGCGTCAGGTGATGCCTTCTTATGAGACAAAGCTGAAACTATACAAAGAGCAAACTCCGCTTTTCAATCGCTTCCAAATTGAATCACAGATTGAGACAGCATTTGAGCGCGAAGTTAAATTACCTTCTGGCGGCTCAATTGTAATTGACCCAACAGAAGCCCTCGTATCAATCGACATCAACTCTGCGCGAGCAACACGCGGCGGTGATATCGAAGAAACGGCTCTACAAACTAACCTTGAAGCAGCCGAAGAAATTGCACGTCAACTGCGCTTGCGCGACATAGGCGGCTTGGTTGTCATCGATTACATTGATATGACACCCATTAAAAACCAGCGCGCCGTGGAAGAGAAGCTCTATGAAGCACTCAAGCTTGATCGTGCGCGCGTACAAATGGGTCGGATATCGCGTTTTGGCTTGCTCGAAATGTCACGCCAACGCCTTCGTCCGTCCCTGACTGAGAGCCGCGGCTCTGTTTGCCCTCGATGCAACGGCCAAGGTAGCATACGGGATACCGAGTCACTTGCACTATCAATCATGCGCCTCATTGAAGAAGAGTCGGCAAAAGATCGTACTTCCCAGATTCGTGCCATTCTGCCTGTAACTGTTGCTACTTTCCTCTTGAACGAAAAGCGTCGTGCGGTACATGATATCGAACTACGTCACGAAGTTCGCATTGTGATTGTTCCTAATCCAAATATGGAAACTCCGCACTATGAGGTTGTTCGTTTACGCGACGACCACACAGTGACTTCCGTTAATGATGCAAGCTACCTACTCAAGCCAGAAAACACACCTGAGCCTGAAGAGGTGAAAGAAACGCAGCCAGTTAAACGCGAAAAAGCAGCGATGTCAGGCGTCATTCCAAGCGCCCCAGCTCCAGCTGAATCAACCTCAGCACCGGCTACACCCGCTGCATCACCAAGAGCGGCGACTAAAACTGCAGCACCTAAAGTCGCTCCGGCTACCGGATTATTTAATAGAATCATCGCTTCTATTACGGCTCTTTTTGCTGGCGAATCTAAAGAACCTGAAACCAAGGTTGCTACAAAGCAAGCGCCAGAGAAAAAGAATACTCGTTCTAAAAATGAGCGAGGTAACAGCAATGAGTCTGGCAACCGTCGTCCTCGCAAATCCCGCCGCACGAATAGCCGTGACAGCATGGATAACCGCCGCGACAACCGCAACTCTAAAGCAGACGAAGTGATCACAGTAACACCTGATACACAAGCTCCTGCGACAGAGACAGCACCAGCCGCGAAAAAGAACGGCAAGCGCGACAATAACAGCGATGATGACAAACAAGGTAAGCGTCGCCGCCGTCGCACACGCCGCAACACGGATGACAATGATCAACAGAACCAGATTAAAACTGAAGATCAGTCGACAGCCACTGCTAAAAAAGCAAACGATGAGCAACCAGAGGCTCGCAGCCGCAATCGTGGTCGCCGTCGTCGTAATGCTGAACGCTCTGCTGAACGAAGCAACAAGCAGCAAACCGAAACAGCGTCGGTAGAGACCACTGACAACAAGCCTAAGGTTAACGATGCAGCAACAACGGCTGCCGCTATCATTGCCGCTTCAGCTAAAGCAGAGTCAGCAGCTAGCAAACGGGTAGAAACAACAAGCAATACTGCCCACTCAGCAACCATGATTGCTGTGATCCCTGAAGCTGTAACTGAGGTGTCGGCCGTAAAAGCCATTAACATGGCCTTTATCGCTGTTCGCCCAGAAGACACCATCTATCTGGACGATAACGCTAGCACTGTAGTTGAGACAGAAGCAGACCACTCCCCTTCTACAAACGACATCAAGCCTTCAGCTGAGCAAGCGCCAACAGCTCAACCGGCCGATAGCGCAACTCCAACTGCAGAGTCAACAGTGGAGACTACCGTTGAAGCTGAGGTTGGGACTACTGCTGACGCTGAAGCTGAACCATTGCAAGCGGAAGAGAAAGCGCCTGAGCCTATCGAACAGCACGCTGAACAGCCAACACCGGCAACTGAACAGGTCAGTGCAACTACAGAGGCACCGGAAAATGTAGAGAAGCAGGCGGTTAGCGAAACGGTTGAAGAAACCACACCCAGTGAAGACGCTATTACCGAGCCTACTTCAGAAGCTGAAGCTGAGACTCAAACCAACGAGCCAGAAGTAGCCGCAGAAACAGAACAAAAAACGTCTGTAGCTGCCGCTCAAGATAACTCAAATACAGCGGAACCTACGGCACCCGCGCGCCGCCAACGCCGTGCAGGTCGAGCGGCTAATGACCCACGAGAAATTCGACGCCGCCAACAAGCAGAAGCTAATACAGAAAATTAATGTATTAGCAGCCCATAAAAAAACCGGCCTCTTATAAAAGAGCGCCGGTTTTTTATTGTCTATTTTTTGCTGGTTTACATAGAATCTAGCGCATCAACAATGTATTGAGGCAATGCAAACGCAGACACATGCATTCGAGGATTATAATAACGGGTCTGAATACCTGATTCCTTGAAGCGCGCTTCGATTGTCTTTAAATCAACATCGCGCAAACCTTCATTATCAGAACCCCATGCCAAGGTCATATTACCGCCGACATACGTCGGAACGGCTGCACAATAGAAATTTTGATCAGAGAAATACGGGCTTAGACGGCGTCGAGTGGTTTGCACCTCTTCAATTTGCATGAACGCCACACCATTCTGGGCAACAAACACACCCCCTTCATTTAGGCAACGCTTACAGCCTTCGTAGAAACGGCTACTAAATAGCACCTCACCTGGACCAACAGGGTCTGTGCAATCAGAGATTATGACATCAAACTTTTCTTGCGTATTGCAAACAAACTCAATGCCATCATCTATAACGATGTTTGCTCGTGCATTGTCATATGCGCCGTCAGAGTGGTTAGGCAAATATGTCTTACACATATCAATGACGGCTTGATCGATTTCAACCTGTGTTGCGTGCTCTACTTCGGGGTGTTTTAACACTTCGCGTAAGATACCACCATCGCCACCACCAATAATTAGAACACGCTTAGCGTTGCCATGAGCAAACAAAGGAACATGCGTTAGCATCTCATGGTATACAAACTCGTCTCGCTCCGTCGTTTGCACAATACCATCTAACGCCATAATGGTACCAAACACCTTATTACGGAAAATAATTAAGTGCCAAGAGTCTGTTTGCTGCTCAAACAGCACTTCATCAACCGAAAAAGACTGACCGTAGCCGTCGTAAAGGGTTTCAGTAAAATTTGCCATTGTGAAATATCCGTTCCGATCAAAACCTAAAAACTAAAATGCCCAGCAATCACTGGGCATCAACGAAAAGGGGTTTTTACACTTTTTAACAGGCCATTGGCAAGTAATATCACATGCAAATGCTAAATCCAACGCCTCACTTCCGCCTTATAAGCATTAAAAGCTTCACCAAATTTACTAGCCAACACGCGCTCCTCCGGCTCTATTTGAAAACGATTCATGTATAAAACAAATAAAACGCAGCCAGTAAGCGACCAAACATTGGTTAAATAACACCACCAAGCAAACAACACACACAACAGCGCGAAATACATAGGGTTTCGCGTAGCGCGATATACACCATCGGTAACCAGCGCCGAGCTCTCGCGAGGAAACATAGGGTTAACGGTAGTCTTGTGGCGTCTAAAACACAGTACACCTGCCACGCCAAACGTGATAGCCAGCACCATAAAAATAGACCATAAGGTCACTCTAACTTCACGTGAGATATACATATCATGAGTGCACACATCCAATGCCCACATCAACAACCCGCACAATGCAGCCACAATAACAGGCGGCACTTTTAGTTCAAGCCAACTCATTAATCTATCCCTATGACGATTCTAGCAAAGTAAAAATTTGACCTTAGTCACAATAAAAAACACAGTGGATGCTGTTTACCATTCATCGGTTACGCGACTATTAAGATCGGTACTTTTCATTAATATGCTAACCGTTAATTTACGACAGTAATAACGGCTAAACGTTTCAACGAATAAAACAACCAAATAATACAAATAGGGCAACTAGCTAGATAACTGAAGCAAATTAAACAAGTTCAAGCCTTCAAACACTAACTCAATTGACAAGGCGGCCAGCAGCATTCCCATCACACGTATCAGAATGGAAGCGCCATTATTACCAATTAAACGAATCACCGGCGCTGCAGCCAACATAAACAGAAATGTGATGCCAAGTATCAAACAGATTACCATCACTGTTCCTACCTGATCTGATATGGGATGCGTATGATTATCCGTCAAAACAATAGCGGCCATAATAGCTCCAGGTGAGGCTATAGAGGGTACAGCCAAAGGAAAAACAGCAATATCATGTCCCTCTTCCGCATGCGAGGGGTCCTCTCCTGCGCCATTGCCAAAGATCATTTTTAGGCCAAACAAAAATAGAATAATGCCACCGGCCACTTGCAAAGAAATTAACCGAATCCCCATGGCGGACAAAAGCAATTGCCCAACTAAAACCGCACTGATTAGAATAATTGCCGAATATAACGTTGCTTTAAGCGCCGTTCTAAAGCGAGCTTTTTGGTCTAAACGTGCTGTTAAGCCCGCAAAGATAGCGAGTGTTCCTACAGGGTCAATGGTTGCCCATAAAATTAACGCATCTTTAATCAAATGATCAGCGTGCATGAAAAGCCCTACTCAAAAAGAAAACTAGTTCAGGAGAAATCCTGACCAATGATTGACCTAGCTATACCGCCGTTGTTCCTTAAACAGACAAGAGTATCAATTATTTACTAGGGTTAATTATAGACACAAAAAAGCCCGCTAAATGCAGGCCTTTTAAGAACGAGACAACAATTAGTCTTGATCGTACTCATCACGCTCGACAAAACTACGATGACCCGGCTTAGCAATAATTTCGACATAAAAAGAAGTTAATTGCTGAGCTTCAATTTCGCTTATTCGGCCATTGATGTCTGAAACGGCTACAGGTTCGGCTGTATCTTCTGTTAGACCAAACTTACAATCAAAATCCCAATAATCAGCACCTGCAGGCAACTGCTTATTACGCTCGCGTTTTAAGTACTTTTTAACGTCATGCTTAGCACCTTCTACAAGGCGCGGGTACTTAATTTTGGGATGTGATAATTCAAAGGTTTTTTTCATGATTTTCCTAAGTACTTATTATGAGGTTAGAGTAATAGCCTCTCTAACTCACAGCTAAAAAGCCCCGTTAACCCTTATTACGGTTGATACGGGTTCGTGTCGCTTTGTTGGTACGGTTAGCACGGCCTTTTTTAGCAATATTCTTTAATAACTGATCACGGTTACCTACCTCAAAACCCTCTCGGTAGATACGCTTAACTTTAGCGCCAATCATTCGCTCAATGCTATCGACAATGCGTTCTTCTTCACGACTAACAAAAGAGATTGCATGGCCTTTATTACCTGCCCTGCCAGTCCTTCCTATACGATGAACATAATCTTCAGCCAAATACGGCAAATTGTAGTTCACCACATAGTCTAAGCCTTGAATGTCTAAACCTCGTGCCGCCACTTCTGTTGCGATTAGCACTTGAATTTTTGATGACTTAAAATCGGCTAAAGCACGGCGTCGTGAGCCTTGTGTTTTATCGGCATGGCAAACAGCGGCATCAACCTTGTTAACCTTAAGCACACGCATCAGCTGATCAGCTTGCTCTTTTGTACTGGTAAATACCAGAACTTGAAACCAATTCTGTTCATCCAATAACTCAATGAAAAGTTCTAGCTTACGCGCCTCTTCCACTGGATACATTACATGATCAACGGTATCCGCTGTTGTGTTCACTTTTGTCACGCGAATATCAACGTGGTTTTTGAGCAGCTTATGGGCTAACTCATTTACACCCGCAGACGTGGTGGCTGAAAAAAGCAAAGTTTGGCGTTTTTTGGCGGTGTGCTGCATCAATTTTTGAACATCAGCAATAAAGCCCATATCCAACATGCGGTCAGCTTCATCCAACACAGTAAACTCAACGCCAGCCAAGTTTACATTTCCTAAAGCGATATGCTCAAGCAAGCGCCCAGGTGTAGAAATGATAATATCCGTACCCGCTTTTAATTTATTTGCTTGCCCTCCCATCTTAACACCACCATACAAAGCAGTAATCGTAAATGGCAGAAACTGTGCGTATGCACCAATGGTATGAGCTAGCTGTTCAGCTAACTCCCGTGTTGGCGTTAAAATTAGAGCCCGCGGACGACGAGCCCCATCGGCTAGAGGTTTATCAAGCATTTGCTGAAGAATTGGCAACGCAAAAGCAGCCGTCTTGCCGGTTCCTGTTTGCGCATTAGCCAAGACATCACGACCACGGCGAGCCGGGATAATTGCTTTCTCTTGAACGGGTGTCATTTCACTATAACCACAAGCCTCAATTGCTTGTAGTAAAGGGGGTGCTAAATCTAAAGATGAAAATTTCATTCTGTTCCTTCTGCAGACAACAGCTACAGTTATATATCGATGTCGAAATATACAGGATTTTGCCAATAAAATCGGATTTCTTTTGCTAGAAACAGGCCTTTAAGGTAATTATTTCCAGTTAACGATTACCTAATACAACTAAAGCAACCCTAGGGGCTACACACTTTAACAATCGATTAGCGATGATCGTTAAACACACTATGATGATTGGCGTTAGCAGCCAGAAAACCTGGCGGATACACGGCATTTAATACCGTCCTTTTATCCTTTCCATTGAGGATGCTTCACCATAACAGAAGCGAACGAGCTAGACTCAAGCAAAGCCGTTAACCATATTTTCAAATTTGGGTACGGACTTTGCTCAAACCACGCTTTATCAACATGCGCGCATTGCCGTATAAAAGGGAAAATCGCCATGTCGGCCATCGTATATTGAGCTGACAGCAAACAACCATCGTTAGCTAGCAAATAGCCTTCTATCTCCGCCAGCCACTCCTCACACTGAGAGCGATAATACTCCATCGGATGCTCAGGATATCGATCGGCATACTTATAACGATCCAACCAAGGCTTAAACTCTGAGTCATTTATCATTATCAACCGACTAACGTCAGCCTCATTAGCTTCAGTCAACCACCCCTTTCCATCATGCTGGAGCAAAGCCCAACGCATAATATCGGTGCTCTCCTCAAGCACTCGTCCATCTGGGAGCTGTAAAACAGGCACTGTGCCTTTAGGTGAAATCGCTAACATTGCTTTGGGTTTGTCTTTTAGCACAACTTCACGATGCTCTACTTCCACACCACTATAAACGAGCGCGATACGCGCACGAATTGCATAGGGACAACGACGAAACGAATAAAAAATGGGAAGCGGTTGGGACGTTAAAGAACTGGACATATAAAGGCCACGGTTAGTAAAAACGAAAAGAGAGCGGGCTTTAAAAACACAGCGACGGGCGTTTTTTAGCCCGTCGCCTTAATCATTGAATATGATGATGGATTAATTAAGCTAGGCCCTTTAATTTTTTTGGCGTAACTTTTTAAATACTACTTTTAAACTTTTCTGCATGCGACTGATTGCATCGGCAAGCTCACCAATTTCATCTGATGAATTAACTTTAATTTCCTCGTCCATTTTACCTAAACTCATCTGACGAGCGCTTTCAGATAGCTCTAATATAGGACGCACCATTGTCCGATTTGCTACCCATAAGTTAATGGTAATCATGACAATCAAAATCACTAAGCCAATACCAAGAGACAGCAAGACTGTCTTTTCAACTTTATTATCAACTTCACTCTGTAACTTATTGATTGAACTATCAATATCATCAATATAAAAGCCTGTACCTATCATCCACCCCAACTCATGTAATGCGGTTGCGTAACTCAGCTTTGGTAGCTCTTCGTCAACCGAGGGCTTATGCCAATGGTATTCAACAAAGCCGCCCCCATTACGTGCAACTTTTATTAATTCTGCAATGACTTGAGTGCCATTAGAATCTTGCATATCTATCATGTTTTGGCCAACCAGTTGAGGCTGCCCAGGGTGTACTGTGGTTTCACCATCAAAAGTGAATGCGAAAATATAACCGTCTTCGTCACCGTAACGAATCGCACTAAGCGTCTCTTTTAATTGACTGAGTGCCTCAGGCGACTGAGGGTAATTCTTTAAAATGGGGCTGACAGCAGACTTCACAATATCCATACTGTCTTTAAGTGCAGCTTGCTTATCTTCAACCATCGAAAAACGAAGGTTCTGTATTTCCTGTTCACCCGAGGCCTTAATTTGATAAATAGACACCGCCATAATTGCTACAACAGCAATCAACAGTGGAATAGCGGTTAAGACCAACATTTTTTGTTTAATTTTAAGGTTTTTCACTAACAAGCCTCCAAGCCTTGCAGCTGACTACGCAGCTTTATTTTTATTATGAGCGCCATTTAAAAGTGCCGATCAGTGCCACTAACAGCTTTATTCAAATATTAGCATTATAAGTGTCTCAACGCGGGAACAATTGAGGTTCAATTTCCAAATCAATACCAAAGGCTGAATGGATTGATTCTTTAATATCAGAAGCAAGGGCTAATAACTGATCACGAGTACCATCGCCATAGTGAACAAGCACTAAAGCCTGCTTCTCATAAACGCCTACTGGCCCTTGGCGATAACCTTTCCACTGGCACTTATCAATTAACCAGCCTGCGGCCACTTTAACGCGACCATCCGGTTCTGGATACCCAACCAGTGTAGGCCAGTGTTCTAAAATCTGCCGGTAATGATCTGCCGAAATAACGGGGTTCTTAAAAAAACTTCCCGCGTTAGCTAACTCATTGGGATCTGGCAACTTTGCTCTGCGAACAGCACAAACGCCATCAAACACCTGTACTAAGCTTGGCTTATCGATACCTAGACCAGAAAAGTACCCTGTTAAAGCATCATATTTAACATTAACGCTCGCGGTTCTCGATAGTTTGAGCACGACTTCAGCGATGATAAAACGACCCTTTTCTTGTTTAAACCGGCTATCACGATAAGCAAAATTGCACGCTTCCTTCGTAAAGCTCATCCACGAGTTTTGCTGGGTATCGAAAGCCGTTAAGCGATAAAAAACGTCTTTTAACTCGGTACCGTAGGCACCGATATTTTGAACAGGAGCAGCACCTACTGAGCCAGGAATTAAAGCCATGCTTTCGATGCCAGACCATCCCCGCTCCACCGTCCACCGGACAAGCTCATGCCAGTCCGTTCCGGCTCCCACGGTTACAAGAACATCGTCCCCCTTAAGCTCAAAGGAAATATCATTCAATGCCGGTTTGAGCACCAATCCATTAACCTGTGGAGCCAATAAGACATTACTGCCTCCTCCTAGCACATGAACCGAAAGTTGTTTCTCTTTGGCCCACTGAATGCAAGCCGCAATCTCTTCTGGCGATTGCGGCTCAACAAAAAACTGGGCGACTGATCGAAACCCGAGTGTATTGTACTCACTGAGCGCATAGTCTGAGATATACTTCATAGACGGTGATCTCGCTGGATACTCATCAGCAGTCCTGTTGAAGCGTTTTCTACAAGGTCCAGCACATGGTTAAAGCCTGCATCCCCTCCGTAATAAGGATCAGGCACTTCACTTTCAATCGATTGCGCATAATCCAAGAACAAACCAAGTTTGCCGCGATAGCCATCAGTTTTAAGCGTCTTTAAATTGGCCAGGTTCTCATTATCCATAGCTAGGATATAGTCATACTCATTAAAGTCATCTGCACTCACTTGTCGTGCGCGCAAGCGGGTCAGATCATAGCCTCTACTTTTAGCGGCCTCGATGGATCGAGGATCAGGGGCTTTACCAATATGGTAGGCCGCCGTGCCCGCCGAATCGACACGGATACGATCGCTCAAACCCTGACGCTCTACCAAAGTTTGAAACACCCCATGCGCACTAGGAGATCGGCAAATATTACCTAAACAAACAAAAAGAACTGACACTTTATCTTTACTAATCAAAATACTAAACCCAAGTATTAATATTAATTATATAAAATTACAACTCATAGAGCTCTAATGGCAAATCGTCTGGATCACTAAAAAATGTAAACCGTTTGCCGGTATATTCATCGACACGAATCAGCTCAACCGCAACACCACACTGCTTAAGATGAGCTACAACGGTATCTAGCTTTTCTACTTTAAAAGCAAGATGCCTTAAACCTTGAGCTTCAGGATAGCTTGGACGCGCAGGTGCATCTTGAAAAGAAAAAAGCTCAATTTGGCTACCATCCGGCATCCCCAAATCCAGCTTCCAAGACTGGCGAGCTTCTCGGTAGTGCTCAGCAATAATAGAAAGGCCGAGTATCTGGGTATAGAAAAATTTAGACTGCTCATAATTCGAACAGATAATCGCAGCATGATGAACCCCTAAAAGCATACCCCTTACCTTTCAATACAAAAAAACCGCATATTATGCGGTTTTTTGGGTAGGTACGTCGACTATTGATGTAAGTAGCGGCTTTATTTACTGTTCGCGTTTACTTCATGATCCGTGATTGATCCTTCCGTAAACAAATAGTCCTTTAATTCATCATTAAATTTTGCATCTTTACGACGGATCCACTCAATCACCATAGCCGCATGCTCTTTTTCTTCATCACGGTTGTGCGCTAAGATTTTTTTAAGCTCTTCATCCTTGCACGCATCAATTCGCTGGTTATACCAATCTACCGCCTCCAACTCTTCCATAAGGGATACAACAGCGCGATGCATGTCACGGGTTTCGTCAGATAATTCACTGACGGGTTCATGATAACCTTCACTAGACATTCTAGTTCTCCTTGTCAAAACTGCTTTGATCTCAAAGCTATTAATTATGTGAACTTTTTATAGTTACGCGCTTACGTCTTAAATAGATTTCTGTCCGGTGAGATAAGCGCTCACTCTAAAGACTAATAACTGTCGCTAAGATTCCCACTTTTTAGCTAAAGTACGCAAAATAGCCGCTATTTACACACATAATCTGTTACTGTTAAGCCCTAAAATTAATTGCTATTTTTATGGGTACTTTTGGTATGCGGTTAGTATTATTTACCATTTTTTTCACTAAGTTATTACCTTTTTTATACTTCTTCACTCGCGCTAAAAATAGATCACAAAGACACGTATGTTTGTTATTAATGGGATTTATTGGCTGTGCGGCACAGGCTTCGGAAGATCTAAGCTCTAATAATCAGCAGGCAGCACGCTCAACCATTAAACCAGTAATTGAGTCTCGCTGTATGGTCTGCCATGGCTGCTATGACGCACCTTGCCAGTTAAAAATGGAGTCTTTTGAAGGCCTTTCACGCGGGGCCAACAAAGCACTAGTTTATGACGGTGCACGGCTCACAGAAGCGCCGCTCACTCGCCTTTACGAAGACGCAAACAGCCAAGAAGCTTGGCAAAAAAAAGGCTTTTATAGCGTACTCGATGCACCGCAGAATGATCCGATGACCAGCCTGATGGCGCGCATGCTCACATTAAAAAATACCCACCCGTTACCCAAAGAAAAAATACTCCCTGACTCATTTGATTTTAGATTGAAGCGCGACCAACAATGCCCTGCTCCTGACGAATTTGATCAATTTGCTGAGAAAAAACCTTTATGGGGCATGCCTTACGGACTCCCGGCGCTTAACGAGCAAGAGCATTCTTTATTAATCGAGTGGATTAAAAACGGCTCTCCTTACACACAACCATCACTAACCACTGAACACTTACTTCCTTTTATCGATCTATGGGAGGAATTTTTCAACAGAGACAGCTTAAAAAACCAATTGGTTTCGCGTTATTTGTTTGAACACTTGTATTTAGCGAATTTATATTTCGATGACCAAGGTCAGCAAACGGTCTACTACAAACTGGTTCGCTCAGCCACTCCGCCTGGGCAACCTATCCAACGTATTGCAACCCGACGCCCCTTTGACGCCCCTTCCGTAAACCGAGTTTACTATCGATTATGGCAAAGCCCTGACAGCTTATTGGCAAAAACACATATGCCATATGCTCTTAACGCCCAACGCATGAATTTTTGGACGTCGTTATTTTTTGCATCTGACTATGAGGTAAGTGAACTACCTGGATACGAACCTGCTGTGGCCGCCAACCCATTTATCACCTTTCAACAGCTTCCTCCCGAATCCCGATACCGCTTTCTGCTGGAAGAGGCCGAATTTACCATCATGAATTACATTAAAGGATCTGTATGCCGGGGTACTGTTGCACTTAACGTAATACAAGATCGTTTTTGGGTGTTATTTGCAGAACCAGGACAATTTGATTCCAACGAGTCGGCCCAGTTTTTAGCAAACCAAGACAAGCATCTACAGATACCAGCCAGCTCACAAAGTGGATTACTATCAATTACCGACTGGCTCTCTTATGCCGATGCACAAAAGTCTTATCTCAAGGCAAAATCTGCATTTATGAAGAAACATATTCAATCAATGCAAAACAAAGGCATTGATATTATTTGGGACGGTGATAAGAGCAACACCAATGCGGCACTTACCGTGTTTAGGCATCACAACAGTGCAAGTGTTGTTAAAGGCCTTGTTGGCACTTCGCCTAAAACTATTTGGGTTATAGATTATCCAATTTTAGAACGCATCCATTACTTGTTAGTCGCTGGTTTCGACGTCTATGGAAGCGTATCCCATCAAGCGATGACTCGGATGTATATGGATTTCCTTCGCATGGAGTCTGAAATGAACTATTTATCATTGCTGCCAGAAGCAACCCGTCGTGAAAAAGTAGAATTCTGGTATAGGGATGCTATTGATGACATACAGCCTTACCTTGACCTTTATATAAAAGCTGGTGTTCCAGGAATTGTACGAAACAGCGAAACCGTAAACGCGACACAACAGCTAGAAAAAAGCCTACGCGTACACTTAGATAATGCGTTAACTCCCTATTACTCGCTTAACGCTTCAACTCTATCTAAAGAAGCAATTACTGCGCTGAGCCGTCTCTCAGACCTAACAGGGACGCCTGCCACCTTACTGCCCGAAAGCACGCTGATTACCGTAGAAGGCAAAGGCGTTCTGAGTTTGCTGGCAGATACCGCGTATTCAAATATTTCGTCGATGTTTGATGAAAAAGAAAGACGTTTACCTAACGAAGACAAACTCACAATCGCAACCGGCTTTATCAGTGCCTACCCAAATGTCATATTAAGTGTCCTTGAGAAAAACATACCCGATATGGTTAAAAGCATTGAGTTACTAAAATCAGAACATGATTACGAACAATTTTTAGACCAATATGGTGTAAGACGCTCAGACCCAAACTTCTGGAACATCAGCGATAAAATTCTAGAAAAATACCGAGCAAAAGAGCCACTCAATAGTGGCATCTTAGATTACAACCGGTTAGACAACCGCTAAAAAGCGATAGCATTATAGCAACTGCCAGCCCGCTTTGATTAATATGGCCAGAGTCGCCAAAAAGCCCACGAGAAAGGCGTAACTACGTGGGCTAGGATTTCTTTCAGTCGCTATAGCGTAGTACAACAGCATATGTACAATACGTGCAAGTGCATAGATCCACACCGCGATTCCTAACCAATATGGCTCGACTTGTGTGTAGGTCGCTAATAAAAATGCGCAAAGGAAAAGTGGCAAATTTTCAAGCGAGTTCATAAAGGTCCGGTGCGCCCTGAAAACAAATGAGCCATGACTCAGCGACTCAGAAATTTTTCCCGAAATGGCATTAGGCTGTTTAGCCTTTACCACACTCGCCACAACAAATTGCACACATAACGTTAAAGCAAGCACCCAGAAGCCAAATAGGGCAAAATCATAGTTCATCATAAGGTTTGTGTCCTTGTCAGGTTTGATAATGCATGAAACCAATACACGTAAATGACATCATTAATAACACAAAATGATTCGTACGCGTGTTCCTACCAATATGTACGTTAAATAATCGAATATCGATGTTAGCGCGTATAGCTAAACCGTGTATTTGACAAAGCCATTAGGCGAGAGGCTCAGGAGTTTATGAAGTTATTCAGTTGTATTTGCGGTGAAACCAGCTCACTTTTTTTTGAAAGCACACAATGCACAACCTGCGGCCGTCTAACGGGTTTTTGCCATGATTTAAAATCAGTGATTAGTTTTGATCCCACTGAAAAAGAAGGAATCTTCATTGGAGCTGAAAACGGATTAGAGTATCAACAATGCGATAACTACCGATTACACCAAACGTGCAATGGCATGACGCCGGTCATTAATCCAAAGAATGAAGAAGCAACTTCAAATCTTTGTTTTAGTTGCCATTTTAATGACAATATACCTAACCTATCAATTCCCGAGCATCTTACACTCTGGCGCAAACTTGAAACGGCTAAACGCCGTACCTTATTCACCTTGGATGCACTAGAACTGCCCTTATTAGACAAAACCCAAGACCCAGAAAAAGGCCTTAGCTTTGACTTTTTAGCCGACAAAAACGCTACGGACCACTTTGCAACTCCCATAAAAGGCCAAGACCCTGTCTTTACCGGACATAGCAATGGGCATATTACCATTAACATTGCCGAAGCAGATGATGTAGCTCGTGCTTCCGCCCGTCTGGCCATGGGGGAGCGCTACCGAACGCTTTTAGGGCATTTTCGTCACGAGATAGGCCACTACTATTGGGATATTCTTGTAGCCCCAGACAAAAAGCAGTTAACCAAATGCCGTGCTCTGTTTGGTGATGATCGCGAAGACTATCAAGAATCTATTGAACGCCATTACGAAGAAGGCGCACCCGAAAACTGGCAAAATAGCTACATTTCAGAATATGCCACCATGCACCCTTGGGAGGACTTTGCAGAAACATGGGCGCATTATTTACATATGATAGATACGCTAGAAACGGCTCAAGAGGGAGGATTAGAGTTAACTAAAAAATCAGATAAACATAGTCCTGAAGTCAGCGATCTGGCACTACCTCAAGAAGAAAACTATTTTAATAAACGCTCATCACTCACCAATATTGTTAACACGTGGATTCGCTTCTCTGTTGTTCTCAACTCGCTTAACAGGAGCATGGGGTTACCCGATGCCTACCCATTTGTTTACAACGAAACTATTGTTAAAAAGCTACAGTTTATCCATACCCTAATCCACAATTACGATCCAACGAGCATGCAGGTAACGCCAGAACACAGTAAAGAAAAGCCCGAACACGCTAAAAACCACATACCATCATCAGACGACGCACCCTTGGCTAGTGGCCAGCCTGAGAAAAAAGATTCATAACTAGCACGCCTGATAAAATAAGCGCTATACCAATAACGGCAGGCCAGTCGAGGGCCTGCCCAAACACCTTCCAGCCAATCAAAGCGATGAGCACAACGCCTAGGCCCGACCACACCGCATAGGCAACACCAACGGGTATAGTACGAAGCGTTAACGACAAAAAGTAAAAAGCACTCGCAAAGCTAACAGCGCATATGATCGTTGGTATGAGGCGTGTGAAGCTCTCACTTTGCTTCAAAGCCGATGTACCAATAACCTCCGAAACAATAGCAATCAACAGAAACAACCAGCTTTTCATCTTCCACCCCATTTATATTAGCTTTAAACAGCTTTATGCCTTTACTCAGAAGCAAAAAAGCAGCCAAAGCTGCTTTAATCCCGTTAATACTGCGTTATTAGTGTGGATTTCATATCCAACACGTTAACAGCAGCTCATTACGACACGGCGATGGTTCTAAACAAATAAAGCACGTAATCGCTCTAAATCCTCAGGAGTATCAACACCTGCTGGTGGCAGTTCGTTGGCAACAGCCACATGGATTTTAGCACCATTCCATAAAGCTCTTAATTGCTCTAAGCACTCGGTATTTTCTACGTCCGCAGGCTCCCAAGTAACAAAGCTATTCAACAAACCAACGCGGTAGGCATATATACCGATGTGACGCTGCCAATTAAAACCGGTCGGCATGGTTGTTTTATCGTGATTAAACGCATCTCGAGGCCATGCGATCGGTGCCCGACTAAAATACATAGCCAAGCCATTACGATCAGTAACTACTTTCACAACATTGGGGTTGAGTAGGCTTTCTATGTCTTCGATAGGTTCTGACAGGGTAGCAATGCTAGCTTGGGGTTCAGCCATCAAATTTTGAGCTACTTGATTAATTACGCATGGCGGGATTAGTGGCTCGTCACCTTGCACGTTAACGACGATATCATCCGGAGCAAAACCCAATTGCGCAACCACTTCCTGTAGTCTATCAGTACCCGATGGATGATCTTCACGCGTCATGCAGACTTCTGCACCAAATGCTCGTGCGGCATTAGCAATACGGCTATCATCTGTAGCAATGATAACTCGGTCAGCTTCACTCAATAATGCTCGCTCATATACATGCTGCACCATCGGCTTGCCCGCTATATCCGCTAACGGCTTACCTGGGAACCGAGATGACCCATAACGTGCTGGTATAATAACGCTAAATCCCATCTTAACTGCTTCCTTTACTTATCTTTTAAACGCTCTTCAGCGGTCAGTGTACGTGCTTCACTCTCGAGCATCACGGGAATATCATCACGAACAGGATAAGCCAACCCACTAGGACGACACACCAACTCGTTAGTATCTTCCTTATATTCAACTGGAGCCTTTGATACTGGGCATACTAAAATATCGAGTAACTTTTTATCCATTTTACCCACTCTCTTATGGTTTAAATTAATTCGTTAGTGGCGGTGTACGATCACGTAAAACATTGTGTAAGTGTTCAAATAACGCCGTTGGTAAAACCGCATCGACAGGCATAAAATACGTATGCGAAAGCGCGCCAAAAACCCTGCACTTTACGGCATCTTTTTCTGTCATAATAACAGGAAGCCCATCGCCGAACGTAATATCATCTTGCTGATATTGGTGATGATCTGCAAAGCTATGCTCAATAACCTCACACCCCTGACTTTTCAACGATTCATAAAAGCGCCTTGGATTACCAATACCAGCAACTGCATGGATGCGCTGACCGGAAAAGCGGCTTATATCTAAGTACGACGAATCAAACATAGACACCAGCGTATTAGGAACGAGTCTCATCGTATAAGCCCCTTCCTGCACCATTTTCTGTGTTGCAGTACCTTGGCCGTTTACAACAATTAAATCGACATCATCTAGCCGGTTTGGCGGCTCCCTCAAGGGGCCTACCGGCAAACAACGCTCATTCCCTAGACCACGGACCCCATCAATAATCGCTATTTCTACTGTTCGCCCCATACGGTAGTGCTGCAAACCATCATCACTAATAATAATATCGCACGATGTTTGTTCAATGAGCGCTTTGCACGCTTGCACACGGTCCGGGTCAATAAATAAAGGAACATTAGTTCGCTGTACAATCATCAGTGGCTCATCACCGCATTGCTCTGCAACGCCACCGGGTGACACACGAAAAGGGGTACTAGGCGGATTAGCTTTATAACCTCGGCTGACAACACCTGGGGTGTAACCTTGCTCGCGTAAGTGCTCAATGAGCGCTAAGGTAAAAGGCGTTTTACCTGTTCCCCCAACGCTGATATTTCCGACCACTATTAAGGGGATTGGTGGCTGCCATTGCTGCTTTAGATCGTGCGCCTTTTTTCGATGAGCTAACCCCGTAAACACACACGTTAAAGGCCACAATAAATAAGGCCAACGCGAGCCATCAAACCATGCCTGCTCCAACCGAGCCATTACTCGGCCGCCTGCTGCGTGGTGATGCTTAACTTGTCAAAGCCTAGCTGCCCTGCCACATCCATAGCCGTTACTACAAATTGATGAGGGGTTTTTGCATCAGCCGTAACAATAAGTGGTGGCTTTTGTTCGAGACTAGCTTGATCCCCCAGCACTTTTAAAATCGCAATACGCAGCGTTTCAGCCTGAGTATTAATTAATGGCTGACCATTAACACTAAAAGTGCCTTCAGCACTAATAATAATATCAACGGTTTGGGGTTGTTCCTCTAATTGAGTTGCTTCAGCCGCTTCGGGTAAATCAACTTCTAGGTGTGTTTCTTTGGTGAAGGTGGTCGACACCATAAAAAAGATTAATAACAAAAACACCACATCAATTAAGGGTGTTAAATTAACATTAACCTCTTCACGTCGTTGACGTTGAAATTTCACAGGCTACTCCGGCTTTATTTATCCTGATCGGCTTCGCGTTCACCGTGAACAATCTCAACCAACTTAATGGCCTCTTGCTCCATATCCACAACTAAAGTATCCACTTTTCGTTGTAAATGACGATGAAAGATAAGCGTAGGTATAGCAACAGCTAGCCCGGTTGCTGTTGTAATCAAAGCCTCAGAAATACCACCCGCTAGTACCGATGCATTCCCTGTGCCTTGTGCCATGATAGCCGCAAACACTTTAATCATACCGATCACCGTACCCAGCAGCCCAAGTAGCGGGGTTATAGCGGCAATAGTACCTAACGCCGTTAGAAAGCGCTCTAGCTCATGAACGACCTCGGTTGCGGCCTCTTGGATGCTCTCTTTCATAATCTCACGGCCATGACGAGCATTGTTTAAGCCAGCCACCATAATACGACCTAAAGGACTCGCTTTTTTAATCTCTTTCATTTGTTCAACGGAAATAGAACCCGCTTTTAGTCGTGACCAAATATCATTGGTTAAGCCGGTAGGCGCAATTTTTTCTGAGCGCAACACCCAGAGACGCTCTAAACAAATAGCTAAGGATAGAACCGAGCAACCAATGATAGGTACCATTAGCCACCCACCTGATGAGATTAATTCAAACACGTGCAAGCCTCCTAAAATGAGGGGCTACTTTACCATAGGTTTTACCGCTGGAATATGGCCTTAACCCTTTGACCAAAAGCGTTTTTGTCGAGTACGCCAGGTTTCTGATTCGCAACGCCCATTTAACGTTTCGTACAAAAAGACGGCACCGTCTTGGTCTGTTCTCAAGACATTATCGGTGTAACTAAGTACACGACTTAAAACGTCTTGATGCGGATGACCATAGCGATTCAAAAAACCGGCACTAAATACAACGGTTTTCGGTGTGGTAGAAGCCAATAAAAATTCACCGGTGGAGTGCCGACTACCATGATGACCAGCCAACAACCACTCTACAGGTTTCAACTGAGACGATAGCTCCTGTTCAACACCTTCATCAATGTCACCGGTTAATAAAAAGCTACATGAGGACGACCTTATCTCCAGGACACAAGATTGATTGTTAGTGACCGATGTTTGACGTTGGCTTGGCGCTACTAGATAACGAAACGAAACGCCATCCCACTCCCATGCGGTTTGTTCTTGGCATTGTTGATACGTCTTAATAGGAAACTCAAGTAAGTGTCGAGGAGAGCCGCCAGTTAGTCGATCAAAGCTGATCCCATGGTCGTAAATAGCTTGCAAACCGCCCGCATGATCATTATCTGCATGGCTTACCACCAGCTCATCTATCAGAAAGCCATTAGCGCTTGGTGAGAGTTTAGACAAGGCAGGTAAGACGGCTGATTCAAATGCAGAACCACCAGAGCGATACCTTGCTCCCGTATCATAGAGCAACCGATGATTTTGAGTGGATATTAGCACTGCATTTCCCTGCCCTACATCAAAAACCACCGCCGAGAATTGACCTTCATTCATGCGCTCTTGCTGTGGCAAAAAAGCGGGCAAACAGCACAAAACTCCCACCCACCGTAGCCGTCCTTTTACAGGCTGTAATAATAAAAAAACACCCACCAAAAGACTAAAAAGTTCCCAATAAGAAGGCGCTAATATCAAATAGATACTTGAGTTACCCAATAGATTTACGATGAAACTCACGACAGCATCCAAAACCGACCAAAAGACAGACAGTAAATTTCCGACCATCATCAGAGGAAGCATCCATCCAAAATAGGCGCACAATAAGGCAGGAACACTCAACAACAAGATTAATAAAATATAAGGAATAGCCAGCAGATTCACAAAAGGAGAAAGGATACTCACTTGCCCAAAAGACAGCGTCACTAAGGGTAACATCACAATAGTAATCCAGATTTGAGCACGAACAGCGGTTTTGATGCCGGAAGATTGACTACGCCTAGCAATCAAAAGCAACAGGGCCCCAACGGCACCAAAACTCAGCCAGAAACCAACTTCATAAATACTCAACGGGTTTAGCAACAACACAAGAAACATGGCAAACCACCAGCGCCGCCAAACACTTGGTGGGCACTTAAGTAACAACCCTCCTAACAACACAGCCGCCATTATCCAGGCACGCTGAGTGGGCAAACTAAACCCAGCAAGGCCAACGTAAATACCGCTCAACACTAATGCAAAAAATACTGGCAACACGCGTTCAAGCCATGGCCAGACAAGCCCGCCTTTATGCCCGAGTCGCAACCCCAGATAAGTGCAAGCAACTAAACAGCGACCTATCCACCAGCCACACCACACACAAATCCCGATGTGTAAGCCACTAACAACTAATAAATGCGATGTCCCCGTTTGCTCCATCAACGCCCAATGATCATCGGATAGCCCTCCTCGATCGCCCAACAACAAAGCTCGATAGCTTGCTGCAATCAAAGGCGAATCGCTCCACAATTCGGTTAACCAGTGAGCCAATTTAAATCGAATAAGTGAAACCGATATATCAGGAGCTTGATAGTCTAAGTGCTTCTTTACATAACCGGTGGCATCAATCCCCTTAATTAACGCCCATCGTTCATAATCAAAACCATAAGGGTTAGCTAAACTATGCGGCGGTTTTAATTTAGCGACGATAGTAAACGTGGCTCCGGGCAATACAGGCACATCAGACTTAAACCAACGGAGCCGTATCCGCTCGAAATTTGCATCCTTGAGTTTTACGCCTTCTGGGGCGCTAATAACGTTAGTGACCTGCAAATTAAAACGAATCAGGTCTGTCTCATGCGAAGGCAGGCCAATTACACGCCCCTCGACCACCCAATCCCCCGTGTGCGCCTGAGGAAGCCTAGACTGCAAAAGACGATCAGCCGAAACGGTAAACCATGTAAAACCCATGCCCCAACAAATAGTGGCGTACAACAACGTTCTAAGCGAGAAATGACTCGCCCCAAAAGAAGGATCAAGCCCTTTCACATGACGTTGGCCGAGGCGTGAAAAACCTAATGGCCTTGTCACCCAAATGACGGACTTGGCGCCATACACCAAAAGAATGACAAGAATAAAACTTAAGCAGAAAACCAAAGAAACAAGGAAAGGTAATTGCGATGCTGTGAAAATGCCTAAAATAAATCCGATCATCCGTGATCTCGTGTTGGATTACTGCTCGCGCCTGTGCATAATACCGCTACGTTTTTCAAAGCTGTACGATGTATATGCCACGTAAGTTTATAAAGAAGTACTTGCCTAATGAGTCAAGTCTTAAAAACCACAAACATCTTAGCTGGCTAGGCAGTCACCTGCATGACCCAGCCTTGTGGCATCTCACTCGGAAATCCTTTTCCAAAGCGTTTCTCGTAGGGATATTTTGTGCGTTTTTGCCGTTCCCGCTTCAAATGCTCATTGCCGCACTGCTCGCTGTATTTATGCGTAGCAATATTCCCATATCTGTCAGCTTGGTGTGGATTACTAACCCTTTCACCATTCCGCCTATTTTTTTCTTTACCTATCGAGTGGGCACTTTTTTATTAGGCTCACCTGAGCGCAACATAGAACTGAGTTTTACTCGCGAAGCCCTATCTCATGACTTGCCTGCCATTTGGTGGCCACTACTAACAGGCTCACTCTTTTGCGGGATCGTTTTTAGTATTATTGGGTATTTCGTTGCGAGCCAATTTTGGATCTATTACGTCAAAAAAAGCTGGTCACTTCGCAAAAGAAAACGTAAAGATTAATTAACTAACCTGAATCACGGCTGAGCATGCACTAGCGTTATAGAGAACCCACAAGCTAGTGCACACCATCTTACGTCTACTAATGATTAGTAATTTCGACGAGGCCGCCATCGGTCAATTCAAAAATACGATCCATCTTCTTCGCCAAATCAGGATCATGCGTGACAATAATAAACGATGTATTCAAGTCTTGATTCAACTGTGACATCAATGCCTGAATCTCTGCCGCGGTTTGCCTATCCAAGTTTCCGGTTGGCTCATCCATCAACACACATGCTGGCTCAGTTACTAATGCTCGCGCAATAGCTACCCGTTGACGTTCACCACCACTTAATTGCGCTGGCTTATGAGATAAGCGATGAGACAAGCCGACTTTTTCAAGCAATACTTTTGCTTTATCGGCCGCCTGCGCTGGCGATTGCTTAGCCAACATTAAAGGAATAGCCACATTCTCAACCGCAGTAAACTCAGGGAGCAAGTGGTGGAACTGATACACAAACCCCAGCATACGATTTCGGATTTCAGATCGACGCTTTTCAGACGTTTGATAAAGCACTTCTCCGCCTACCGATACCGACCCACTCGTAGGCCCTTCTAACCCACCAAGCATATTAAGCAAGGTACTCTTCCCCGAGCCCGAAGAACCAATAATGGCTATTCGTTCACCCGCACCCACAGACAAAGAAACCGACCGTAGCACTTCAACTTCATTGCCAGCTTCATTATACGTTTTACAGACATCATCACACACCATAACGGCATCTTGAGTCGCTACAAAAGATTGATCACTCATAACGTAAAGCCTCTGCCGGTTGTGTTTTGGATGCACGCCACGCGGGATACAAGGTGGCTAAAAAGCTAATTGACATAGCCGATGCTGTAATCAGCACCACATCGGACATATTTAATTGGGAAGGCAAATAGCTAATAAAATACACATCCGCTGAAAGAAACTGCACACCCAGTACGCTTTCTAGCCAAGCAACCAGATCTGTCACAGTTAGCGCAAGTAAAGTCCCTAACCCCGCACCCAGCAGCGTACCGGCAAAGCCAATAACAACGCCCTGTACCATAAAGATACGCATGATCATGCCGGGTGTAGCACCTAGTGTACGTAAAATTGCAATATCTGATTTTTTGTCGGTAACCACCATAACTAAGGTAGAAACAATGTTAAATGCGGCGACAAACACAATTAAAAACAACAGGAGCCCAATCATTTTCTTTTCCATCTGAATGGCTTGAAATAAATTGCCATGGGTACGTGTCCAATCCGAGATTAGATAATAACCTGGTAATTTTGAGCCAATTTCCCGGACTGCCGAGGGCGCTTTAAATAAATCGTCTAACGTTAAACGAATCCCCTCAACACCTTCCGGGATACGCTTAATTTTCGCAGCGTCATCAATATTGATATAAGCAAGGCTACTATCTAATTCAGCTCCTACCGAAAAAATACCAACAACTGTAAAGCGCTTAAGCCGTGGCGTAACTCCCGCAACGCTAATAGATGCCTCGGGTAGAACAAGAGTGACTTTATCACCCATACGCACACCCAAATACCGAGCTAACAAATCGCCCAGCACAATACCAAAGTTAGCCTCTTTTAATGTATCCCAAGACCCATTAAGCATATGGTCGGCAACGATGGATACCGCTTTCTCGGCTTCCGGATCAACACCTTGCACCATAACCCCTCGTACCTGCCCGGCATTGGTTAACATTCCTTGAGCATGAATAAACGGAGCGGTTCCAATAACTCGGGGATCATCCAAAACGGTACTCGAAATAGATTTCCAATCTTCAATCGGCTGATCATATCCAGTAATACTCGCATGAGGAACCATCCCTAAAATGCGATCTTTTAATTCACGGTCAAAACCGTTCATCACAGAAAGCACCAGAATAAGTGCCGCTACACCCAGCATTAAGCCAAGCATAGAGACAAGAGAGATGAACGATATAAAATGGTTATTGCGTTTTGCAGCTGTGTAACGCAAGCCCACAAAGAGGGAAAATGGTTTAAACATAATTGCGGATTAAATCACCGTTATTGGGACAACTCTAATTAAACGTTTCACTTTGTCGATCGTTTACCTTAATTAGCCGTAAATCGAGGCTAGATAGGTAAAGTGAAACACTATATGGTCTACTTCAGAATATGGTAAGTTTATCTTGTTATATGTTAATCACAAGTGACTGAATTTATTAGGCTAAATAACCATTATGAGCATCCTTAACGAGCATATAGACCTGATTACGACCGCATTCGATCAGTTTAGTGCCGACTTGATAGTATTTAGCCAGCAACTTGCCAACTCAACACGACCTATCTTTTTAGGTAATCCACCAGACCCTTTTCAAACAGCCAAACATCAGGCTATCGATCTTTACAGCAATATATGGCACCAGGATAACGGCGACGGACGTAAAACCAAAAGTTACTATGGCCTAGTGGGCTGTGATGACACCCTCATTAATTCAGCCCATCAGCTCAATGCCAGCAAAGCCAATCTCAAACAGGCCGTTAGTATACTCAAACAAAAAGGTTTAGCTGAATTAAATCAAACTCTACATCAACGATCGGCCATTATTAACGAAGCATTGAATAAACAGGGTTTAGGGAGGCTTCACCTTAAACAGTGTTACCGAACATTACCTATTGTTGAATCATGCCCTGAGCGTGTCCGTTTTAGCTGGTACACCAGCGGCCGTAGTATCAAAAAAATCACGGTGAAAGAAGCCATAGACAAACTACTTAAGATGGGAAGTGACAAACCTCATATTGCCCTACAACTTGATAAATTACAGCGCCTAAATAGCCACACTCCTTTGGCGCAAATTCAGTCTCAAGCTCCGCTTATACGAGCCAACTTTGCATGGAAAACAGAAAACGATCACTGGAAACGCCAAGCACGCAATTGCCCACTACCCATCCTCATTCCACTTGCAGCCAACCAAAATCTGCCTGAGTGTAACCGCTTACCCGACAAAGCACCAACAGAGCGACAGCGCGCTTTAAGAGCAGACAACCTCATTGATCCCGAGCCTTTCATACCCAGTTTGCGTATACATTTGTACTGCGGTTAACCAACAACAAAACCATCATCCGTTCTTCACCGAAACGTAACATTACCGCTCTAAGGTATGTGGAGCTATTACACATACACATCGGAGCAGATGATGAAAACAATCGCGACCACACTCTCGCTATCCGTCGCAGTCGCCATGGCTAATGCCGCTCAGGCCGATATTTTGCCCGCTTATCAATCCGGCAGTGATTGGTTTACTGAAGCGCAAACAGCCATTGCAGATAAAACTCAGTTAGAACGTATCAAAGCAGCTAAAAACGTCATTTTATTTGTTGGCGATGGCATGGGAATCTCCACTCTCACTGCAGCTCGAATTCTAGAAGGTCAAAACAACGGGAATACCGGAGAAGAAAACCTGCTTTCATTTGAAACGTTCCCCTATTCTGCTCTAGCTAAAACCTATAATACCAATCAACAAACACCTGACTCAGCTGGCACAATGACAGCAATGATGACAGGGGTAAAAACCAAAGCCGGTGTCATCGGTCTATCACCGGAGGCTATTCGTGCCGAATGCGAAAATAACCCCAATCATCAATTATTTACAGCGCTGGAAGCTGCCGAGCTCGTAGGTAAAGCAACGGGCATTGTCTCAACTGCTCGCCTAACTCATGCAACACCCGCGGCCACCTACGCTAAATCACCAGAACGCAACTGGGAAGATGATTCAGATATGCCAGAAGAAGCGATTGCAGCAGGGTGTACAGACATTGCCAGCCAGCTAATCGACTTTCCTTATGGTGATGGTATTGATGTAGCCATGGGTGGCGGTCGCCGTCATTTTCTACCCAATGATGCCACCGCTAACTCAATTGATGCCGTAAGCACTGTGGAAGGCGACCGGACTGACGGGCGCAACCTAGTTGAAGAGTGGAAAAACGCCCATTCCGGCGGTTACTATGCCGATGTGCAAAGTGAATTTGATGCCATCCCGAATACTGCAAAAAAAGTATTCGCTTTGTTTAATGAATCACATATGCACTATGAAGCCGACCGCACAAATGACATTGGTGGCGAACCTTCTCTCACACAAATGACAGAAAAAGCCATTAATGTGCTAAGTAACGACGAGGACGGTTACTTCCTGATGGTTGAATCTGGACGTATTGATCATGGTCACCATGCAGGTAGCGCTTACAATGCCTTGACCGATGCGGTAGAACTATCAAATGCCGTAAAAAAAGCTGTTGAACTAACCAATGATGAAGAAACACTCATCATTGTTACCGCCGACCACAGCCACGTATTTACTATTGCTGGCTACCCTACTCGCGGCAATCCAATTCTCGGCAAAGTTATAACAAACGATGGGGCAGGTGCGCCCTTAAGCGATGAGTATTTAGCAGCCGATGGCATGCCTTATACAACCCTCGGATATAACAACGGATTAGGCTATGCCTCGCTCTCAGGTGAGACCGATGCTGATGCTCGCTACGACACCGGTGCCTACCCCATTTCCTCAGGTACACGTGTTGATCTCGCTTCTGTTAATACACAAGACTCAGGCTTCCACCAAGAAGCACTTGTCCCATTATCATCTGAAACTCATGCAGGCGAAGACGTCGCTGTTCATGCTATGGGGCCATCCGCTTACTTATTCCAAGGCGTCATTGAGCAAAACGTGCTTTTCCAAGTAATGAAGACTGCCATGTCAATTGACGACGAGATCTAAGGCCAGATAAAAGGATAAACATCATGAAAACTTTTAAAATGACTTTGCTGGCCACTTCAATTGCTGTGCTAGCGGGTTGTAACTCATCTGACGACAGCGACGATAACAAAGTCAGTATCGCACCTAAAGACGAAGCGTCACTCGCGTGGTACCAAAACAGTGCTGCTGAAGTCACCACGGCTGAATCTGTTGCTCAAGCAATCGACAATGCTAAAGGCTCTGCTAAAAACATTATCTTATTCGTAGGTGATGGAATGGGCGTTTCCACCGTTACTGCTGGCCGAATCCTTGAAGGCCAACAGCAGGGTATGACCGGTGAAGAAAATATGCTCAGCTTTGACGATTTCCCTTTCTCAGGTTTGTCCAAAACCTACAACACCAACCAACAAACCCCAGACTCCGCTGGTACGATGACAGCCATGATGTCAGGTGTTAAATCTAAAGCGGGAGTGATTGGTGTCAGCGAAGATGTTGTGCGTGCCGACTGTGTATCCTCGCAAGGCACAGAACTAGCCACCGCCTTAGAATTGGCAGAGATAGCCGGTAAATCCACCGGAATTGTGTCGACAGCACGAATTACACACGCCACCCCTGCCGCTACTTATGCTAAATCCCCTGAACGTAACTGGGAAGACGACGGTGATATGCCGCAAGCGGCCAAAGATGCAGGCTGCTTAGACATAGCCGACCAACTTATCCAATTTGAAGATTTGCTGGAAGCACGCGTGAATGGTGGTGACAACAGTACGTACATCGATGGTATCGACGTTGTGATGGGAGGGGGTCGTCGTAGCTTCTTACCTAACGATGCTTCGGCTAACTCATTAGATGCTGTCAGCACTATTGAAGGCGACCGCACGGATGGCCGCAACCTAATCACCGAATGGCAGACCAAATACCCTACCGGCTCCTATATTATGGATCAAGCGGGTTTCGACGCTATTGATCCAACCGCTACCACTAAAGTTCTTGGCTTATTTAACGAATCGCATATGCATTACGAAGCAGACCGCGCTAACGATGGCCAAGGAGAACCGTCACTCTCTGAGATGACGAGCAAAGCAATTGACGTACTCGACAATAACGAAAATGGCTTCTTCCTGATGGTTGAGTCAGGCCGTATTGACCATGGCCATCACGCAGGCAGCGCTTACAACGCCCTAACTGATACTGTTGAGTTCGCCAACGCCGTTAAGGCCGCCGTTGAAGGCACTGATCCCGAAGATACTTTGATTATCGTAACCGCCGACCATAGCCACGTATTTACAATTGCTGGCTACCCTACGCGCGGCAATCCGATTCTCGGTAAAGTCGTGACCAATGACAGCAATGGTGAGCCTCTTTCTGAACCAGCCCTAGCCGCAGATGATATGCCATACACGACGTTGGCATATACAAACGGCATGGGGTTCCATGACTTAGGCAGCGAGGCAGACGCTGATGCTGTTTACAGTGAGGCGATTGTTTCTGGGCGTGCTGATATTTCAGCCGTTAACACAGAATCAACTGGCTTCCACCAAGAAGCATTGGTACCTATGTCATCAGAAACACACGCCGGTGAGGACGTAGGGATCTACGCTGTAGGCCCTGGAGCACAGTTAATTACTGGAACGAACGAACAAAATATTATTTTCCATGTAATGAATCATGCAGGCAATTTATTAGAACAAGCTGAAAACAGATTATAAATGCCCACAAAGAATAGGCAGCTCCGGCTGCCTTTTTGTATTTTCGGATTAAGATGATGAAACTGATCTACGCGACTATTTCGACGGCACTTTTTACTACTGTAACATTCACCAGTGCTGCTCATGCAGACGAAAGCTGCTCAGCAAGCGCTAACAGTTTGCATGCAAGCTATCAAGCGACCCAAACACTCAACACAGAAGACACGACTCGCAACATACAAGTAGATCTTTGGAGGCAAGGCAATGTCGTTATGCATAGCTATCCAAATGGAACCGGCGATATCTGGCATAAGCTCCCTAAAAACCAAATGCGCATGGATAAATATTTTGACCAAGCCAAACGACTCATTGAGTACGAAGCGGCCGACTTAACAACGCTTGGCAAGTCGAAAACATGGGATTCAGTCAATTACCTGATTAATAAAAACTTTTTAACTCAACTTACTAAAGAAAGCGAAACAGGTTCTGGTTGCCAGATAACCACAAAATACTCCGGTGAAGTCAATGGGACCACCTACGATATAGAATGGAACCCATCACTTGATCTACTCGTTTCAATGAAAGCTAGTAATAAGCGGCTAATTGAAAGTTGGAATCTAGCTCAACTAGACACCCAAAAAAGCGAAGTTGATGCCGCTATAAATCAACGCTTCAAATACATGACAACCGATTTTGCCGATATTGGTGACAATGAAGCTGACCCATTCCTAATTAAAATGATAAACCTGGGTTATATCGATCATGCGCCTCAAGCGGTGTATGACGCTAATGGGAATAACATTGCCCAACCAGCTCACAGCCACGAGCACGGCCATTCGCATTAACCCCTTCTTGCATGGCTCATTGTGAGTTAGCCCCGCCATTCTATGTCGGGGCTTTTTTATTCCAAGCACTACCTAACTGTTCACTTATCGAGTGGAACCCAACTCGCCATTAATACTCTTACGCTTAATAGCCATGAGTTTTTACTGGAATACCCATGCAACGAATAGCGTTTATTATCTGTGGCAGTCTGCTCCTCTCCAACTCAGCATTTGGAGAAGAAAACCTAACCCGATTCGCACACGCCTCATCAAGCGACTGGCAAACCAAAGCGTTTGTCGGCGAAACGCTCTACAACACAGTAGATAAAGATAACCAAACTGTTTTAAAAGCCACAAGCCATAGCACCGCCTCTGGGCTGATATATGAGCAGAAAATAGACCTTCAAAAAACCCCCTACCTAAACTGGCAATGGCTAATCGAAAACCGTCTAGGCCCTATAGACGAACGCAGTAAATCAGGTGATGACTATGTAGCCCGTGTTTACGTGGTAATCGATGGAGGCCTAGCGCTATGGAAAACAAAAGCTTTAACCTATGTGTGGTCGAGTAATCAGTCTAAGGGGCAAGTGTGGGATAACGCTTTTGCTGGTGATGCAGTTAAGATGATCGCCGTTCGCGGGAAAGACGCCCAAACAAACACTTGGTACACAGAAAAGCGAAATGTATACCGCGACTTGATTGCACAATTCGGTGATCAAGGAAGTGAAGAAGCTAACCTTAAAAAGTATCGTTATATAGACGCAACTGTCATTATGACCGATACGGATAACGCAGGAGGCTCCGCAACCGCGTACTACAGCGATATGATATTTAAATGATTGGCCCTTTAAACCCCTTAGGATCTAAAGGGCAAACCGCCGGCTTAAACCGCCTTAATAACTTATCGCAGCAGTAGATTAGATCAAGCCTTGGTAGCATAAATAAGCACGATTACTGCGCTATCAATAGTTTTGCTAAGTAGTGAGATTTCTTACTACAAGTTAGTTCTAAAATTACCTACGGCTTCTACAACTTCTTTAGCCCCTAATTGAATATCGTTAATCACTGATCCAGATTTATTGGATAGCTCAAGCGCCTCTTTAGCTTCACTCAAACTACCATCTATTTGCGACACCGCTTTTTGCGTAAGTACTTTATTCTCACTTACTACATTTATTATCTGCTCTGTCGCGGAGCTGGTTCTTGAGGCAAGTTGCCGGACTTCATCGGCTACCACCGAAAAGCCTCTGCCTTGCTCGCCTGCCCTAGCGGCCTCAATAGCCGCATTTAAAGCAAGCAAGTTAGTTTGATCTGCTATGCCTTTAATACTTTCAACTAACTCCGATATCTTAGCCGATTGCACATCAAGGTTATAAATCCCTTTACTGACGTCCTCTAACTTAGCGGACAAATTATTCATTGTCTCAATGGTACTTCGGACCACAGACAAACCATTTTCAGCATCGGCGTCAGTTTTTTGGGAGATTTCGAAGGCAATCTGTGCTGTCTCAGACATGGCTAATTCACGATTCATTTGATCGGTAATTAACGTAGCAAACTTGACTACTTTGTACAGATCTCCATCGCTATTATGGATTGGATTATATGAAGCCTCTAACCAAATAACATCGCCATTTTTATTGAAACGCTTGAAACGGTCTGTTTTATAAACGCCTTTTTTCAACTGCGCCCAAAACGTCTTATATGCAGAGGTTTCAACCTCTACAGGATCACAAAAAATACTATGGTGCTTACCTAATATTTCATTTTTCGAGTAACCAGTTGCATTCAGGAAGTTATCGTTCGCGTCCTGAATAATACCTTCTAGGTTAAATTCTATAACTGCAGAAGAACGGCTGATAGCTAAAAGCATATCTTCTTTTTCTTGGGATTGAGAAATAGTCCGGGTCAGCTCTGTAGAATAGACTGCCAATTGCCCACTAATAGGCTGAACAATACTCCTCAGCCATGTTTCTGAACCGTCCTTAGCTCTGAACTGAATGGCTCCATGCCAGTGGTTCTTTTTATTAATCGCTTGCAACATATTCTGAATATGCTGTTTGTCCATCGACTTTTCTGACAAAAGGTCTTTTATTTTCTTACCTACAATGTAACTAGCATCATAACCAATCACACCACTAAAGGCCTCGTTAACCTCTGTAATAGTTCCATTTTCATCCACTAAAAAGTAAAGCATTTCCTCTTTTAATTCTTTTTCAATTGCGTCATACGCAGTAGCTTTAACTTGCAGTTGGGAAATCTCATTTAATAATTTTTTCTTAGAAAACCACATTAAATATGTCTTCCCTATAGTTAGTGAATTGTTAATAATCTAATATTTTTCGAAAACATATCGTTAATCATATGTCAACCTACAACAATAAGACTTATGTATCATACTGAACATTGCCTGCACCAAATCAATGCACAAAGCTCACTGTAACATCTTCTTTTTATTAGTAATTACCCGTAAAGTAGATGTCTCAACTATAATAAAAAACCTTGTATTTACTGATCATAGACCATAAATTTCAGAAATCAATTTTACTAAAAGAATTTTTAGATAGCCCTCTCGATGCACTGCACCACCCAATCCATAGTATTTCAATGAGTAAGTATTCAATTAACAGCATATGTGCATTATAAATCTTAGCTATACGCCCTATCTTCCTTGTGAATAACAGCAATTTATCGTCACAATGCCTGACTAATCACGATAAATACTTATAATACTGACTTAAAAAATTGGCCTGAAAGGACATAAACGCCCATGGATGAACTGGTAACCTTGTTTTTACTCGTCGTTTTCTTAGTTTTTCTGGGCGTCATCGGTGGTTGGGTTGCTTTCTTTCGAACTAAAGACCTACGCCAACGTGTTAGCTACCTGGAAGCTGAACTGCAAAAACTGACTCAAATAACAAAGCAGCCAGTCATCAAGCCCGCCCAACAAAGGCCTTTGGTTGATACTGCTCAAAATACTGACCAAACCTTAGCCAACAAGGAGGTTGAACCCGCCTCCGATGATGCGCCTCGCGAGGATACGCGCCCCGCTTATGATCACTGGCAACCCTCGTCAGCACAACAGGCCAAAAGTTCAACCAATGCTGGCGCAGCTAACGACCGCGCACAACACATTACCTCCCAACAAGCATCAGCTTTTTTTAAGCATTTAAAACAGAACTGGCTAACCTGGGTCGGCGGTTTATGTGTAGGTTTGTCTGGGATTTTCTTAGTTAAATACTCAATCGATCAAGGCATACTGGGGCCTGAGGCTCGAATTGCGCTAGCTATTTTCATGGGACTTAGCTTCCACGGGGTAGCTTTTTGGCTCAAAGGCCGGCTTAACTTTAATAGCGACGCGGTTGCAGCATTAGCGGGCGGCGCAAGTATTACGTTATATGCTGCAATGTTGGCTGCACTGCACCTTTACAACCTTTTCTCTGCGACTCTCGTGTTTATTCTTCTCGCCTGTATTTCAATAGGCACTATGCTACTCGCTTTAGTTTATGGACCGGTGCTTGCGGCAATTGGTATTTTAGGCGCTTATATCGTTCCTATCCTCGTTAATACCGGCAGCAATAATGTGGCAGGAGCGCTCATCTACAGTGCCATTATTACGCTGTCTGCCTTCGCCCTCTTTCGCTATGTTTTTCGTCGGTGGTTATGGGTTGGCGTTATCCTAGCATCTACCGCTTGGTGGCTCATTGCTTACAATGAATCAGTTTCGCTCTCTATATTGCTGAGTTATTTAATAGTCATGGGTTATTCAGTACTGGCTATACGTACCGGCGATTGGGCGCTGAACCAACACGATACTCTACCTAACAGCCGCACGATTTGGCACGCACTGTATCGACAATATAAACGCCTTGCGCCCGATGAAATTTATACGAATGGAGTGCTTGCCCTACTCACGTTGGCTTGGCTGACCGTCGGTATGCAGCACACACTTAGTAGCGCCGACAAAATTATTGCGATGGCCTTTTTTGGACTCCTTTTCTTCATCTGCAAACAACGCCCTAGCGTGGCATTTTTACCGCTATTAGCCATTACTGGATTTACAATAGTAGCCGCTTTAGGCTACTGGTCTCCTGACTATGTTCGACTTTTACCGCAAGCGACTATTGCTCAATTGTTAATTGGCATAAGTATCATTTCAGCCTTAGGCGCTTACTGGAATTTAATTCAAACTCGTTTCCAGGGCTATTGGAGCACCCTAGCGACATTGACTCCAGTAGTTATGATGAGCTTGGCTTACTTACGCTTAGAAGGCTTTGCGAATGATTGGCAATGGGCCACTGCGGCGTTGATATTAGCAATTTTTTACTCCGCGCTAGCCAAACAATTGGTCAAGGTACGTTGGTCAGACTTAATGGTCGTATCTGTCTTGTTGGCCGCCCACTTCGCATATTCGTTAGCCGCTGTTATTCTGTTATCCGATGCGCACTTAACGCTCGCACTGTCAATCCAGCTTATTAGCCTATGCTATTTAAATAACCGTTATCCTATTCCTGTGCTTGTCCCTTGCGTCAAGCTTCTCGTCATCGGCATCGTTTTACGACTCACGCTCAATCCATACTTACCCAATTATGCATTAACGCCGCATTGGCCAATTTGGGTGTTTGGTGGGCCCTTTATTTGCAGCGTTCTGGCTTGGCGACTTCTGCCGAGCTCTAGCCAATTACAAGGTTGGCTGCAAGGCGCCTCGCTTCACCTTTTAGCGTTAACCGTCATCGCTGAAACTCGCTATCTGATTTATGGCGGTGATGTCTTCCATCTTGATTTTACCCAGCGCGAAGCGGCTATAAACACATTGATATGGGGCTCACTGGGTTTAGTTTATTGGTATCGCAGCACGCTGTCCGGCTCCTTAATTCGTCTTTACCAGATAGCCGCCAGTGCATTGCTAATAGGAGCGCTAGCCAATTACTTATTTGGCTCGGTATTAGCGTTCAACCCACTATTCCACAAAAGCACATGGTTAACTGACACCCCTATTTTTAATACGTTACTACTCATGTATTTGTTACCAACTATCTTACTGGTACTTGCTTACTTCACGTTACCAAAATGGCTTTCAAAAGTTTTATTAGGATTAGTAGTCGCTAGTAGTTTCCTGTTAATCAACTTAGAAATACGGCACCTTTGGCACGGCGCAGCGATGCTAATCAGTGATGGCACAGAGCAAGGTGAGCTCTATACTTACTCCATGGTGTGGCTAGGTATTAGCATTGCCATACTAGCCCTAGCGATACAGGTTAAATCCGCGCTTATTTACCGTGCAGGTATGCTAGTACTCATGTGTGTAGTGGCTAAGATTTTCCTTATTGACATGTCAGGTCTTAGTGGCCTGTTACGGGTCACGTCCTTCCTTGGTCTAGGTTTATGCTTGTTAGGAATAGCCTTACTGCATCAAAAAATAGGCTTTGGATCAAATACAGCACAGCCGAGGGAAGCTGAATAAAGGATGCCGACAATAAAAAGGCGCTCACTTAAGGCGCCTTTTTATTATGTGGGAATAAAACCGCTAATTATTGCAACGTTAACTGATATACCGTGGTACTACCGGACACTTCGTTAGCAACAACCAATAATGGGTTACCATTCGGACTTTCTTCTGCACTAATAAACCGCATGCCTTCTGGCGCTACATCACCCTGTACTTCTTCATCGAGGCTACGGTCGATATTCTCAACGTAATCGACAAACTGAACACCGTACGGATTAGTAACGTCATAAACCATAATACCGCTTGTACGCTCTAACCCTACAAAAGCATACGTACGTTCACCAATGGTTCCTAAGGTCATTGCTTCTGGCTCAGCGCCCTTATCATCACTGCGCTTATCTTCGCCATTAAATAGCAACCCTAAGCGGCCCGCTGTAATTTTCCCAATGTCTGAATGGCTGTCAAACACTTGCATTCCATCAGCCCAAATTGAGAACGAACGCGCTCCGTAATTGTGGATCACATCAATATCACCATCACCATCGGTATCGCCCGTTGCAGTAGTGACTTTCAGGCGCCCCAACTGCTCCTCATCTTGCGCCGCCCCATATGAGGCATTATCAGCATCTAGCAGGTTACCATCAATGAGGTCTTCTGCTCTCTCTTCTTCCGAGTAAGCATCGTAATCACGTGAATCGCCTTCGTTAGCCGTAAACACGAGATCCATACCCATGTAAGACATAGTTGCAATCGTATCAGGCTGATACATACCAACTACGCCCTCACGCAATGCGAAGTTGATAGCATCATCTTTATCACTTGCATCTATCTCATTACCTGCCTCTGAGAAGTCTTTTGTTCCCAGCGCATAAATGGCAGTGATAGATAGCGTTTCTAAATCAAGCTCAGCTATTGCATTTGCCTCTTGCAGAGCAACAAATGCTTTACTGCTATCAGAGTTAATAGCGATATATTCAGGTTCTAAATCTTGAGCAACAGTCGCACCGGGGCCAAATATGCGAACATCATTAGACAGTTCATCATGACGACTGCCGCCCACGTTAAACGCCGTAAAATCTAATGTAGTAGCAGTCGTTGCCGGAACGCCATTAGTCACAGAGATAACAGAAACTGACCCTTCTGGATCCACTGTATAATCACTGTTTGGCTCGCCTTCATTGGCTACCAATACTTTAGTCCCGTCGGGTGTGAACTTAACCATATCGGGCAAAGCTCCCACTGTTACAAAACTAATAAAGCTTGGCGTTGCCCCACTAACATCGTAAAAAGCTATGATGCCGTTAGCTTGTTTGTCGTCGTTTTCAACCGCTACAGCCAGTAAGTTATCATGAACCGACACACTATTTGCGGCCCCTAATTCAACACTGGTCACATCCGCTTGAACGTCCAATGTACCAACCAAAGCAAGGTTGTTTAAAGCAACAGCGTTATCAACAGAAGTATTAGTCAAAGATGACAAGTCTACGATATCGACTTTTTTGTTATTAGCGTTAACAACAAACACTCGTTCAGAAGCCGCATGATAGTCAACAATTTCTGCGGCGCTTTCATCAAAAACACCTGACTCATAGCGACCAACAACCGACATAGACAAACGTTGAGGAGCTGCCGTGGCTTTCATTGACGCAGGAGTAGGTATAATAGTAATGATGGATTCTTCGCCAGCAATACCAAAATCGTTGTCATTGATAAGTAGCAGATGATCCGCATCAAGTAACGCGATACCTTCTACTTTAGCTGGCAAGCTAGAATCAGACGGCATGTCGGTCAAGGAATTAAATACAAGCTCTTTGATAACGGGTACAGCATCCAATGCTGATGGATCAAATACTTGTTCTAACGTTTTTGATTCATCACTTTCGGGAGGCATAACCGTAGCGTCACTAATGTCCGTAGACATAATGTTGTCACCAGTGGCCAACGAAATACGATAGAGCTTTGTCGTATTAGTGATACGCTCTAAAATTACTAAATCGTCATCCCCGACCGCAAGCATCTCTGACACTTTGACATTATTTTGCTTAGTAGAAACATCGCCATTACCCTCAGTATCAGCAAAACTTTGTGGGTAATCTAACTCGTAAACATACTCACCAGCTTGAGCACCTAAGGAGCCATCAGCATTTAGAGCATACTTAAAAACACGCAAGTGACGTGAGCTTTTATAGGCATCAGCATCTGGGTTGGCTAACGGGCTTTGCATGGCAAAATATAAAGCATCTTCATCTGGAGACAGTGCGATAGACTCGATGCCACGGTTTAATTTGCGCTTTTTTAATACATCCGGCAGCGCACCACTGACGGGGTAACCCGCATCTGATAAATCCGCTGCTACTGACGCAGGTACTACGCGCTCGATGATTTCACCCGTTGCACTAACATGCACAATGGACGGCCCATACTCTTCAGAAATCCAAAAAGTACCATCACTTAACTTAACCAGCGCTTCCGGATCTAATCCATTATTATCAAAATCTAAAGAAGCCCCAGTCAAATCAAACGCACCTTCAGTGTCCGTTGAAACTAAGTCATTCGTCAAACCACTGACCACTGTACCGTCTGTTTTTTTCAGAGTAATGGTCTCAATAGCCTCAGCCGAGTAATTCCCCGGTGTTCCAGATAGCTTCCACTTTACAATCATCGGGGCAAAATCAGCGACTGGGAAAATTTTACCGTCTTCATTGCCCGCGCCACATAACTCATCCACACCCAATATATTCGCAGAATCACCACACGCTATATTAGGGCCTCGATCCGTGATGGTATAAAACTCTGATGCGCTGTCAGCCGACGCGTGGTATGCACCGCTGCCATAGCCTATGGTTAACGGCAAGCTCGCCTCAACCCCATCTTTCTCATAGGTGACGACTTGCAAATCAGCATCTACATTAAGAGAAGCGACAGAGCCTTGAGCCACATCTAACGAAAAAGAGGACGAATCATCATCTGACGAATTACAACCGACCAATAATGCCGACGTAATAGCTGTTGCTAAAACCGTGTGCTGAAAGCGCATATCTACTCCAAGGATGCTTAGTAAAAAGATCGAGTTTAATCAGAGCAGATGTCTAAAAGGATACAGAAATATGACGGTTAGATGACGCAGCAAAACGATTAAATTTAATCGATAAATGAACTTTAAAATCCGAGAATCTTCTAAACATTATAAATACTTAAAAAAGGGAGAGCGGTTATTTCTACCATCGATAAAATGTCATCTATCATGCGCTACTTAACATGGATTATTGCATTAATAATGCTCACCATGTTTTTTAGTAACTGGTTGGAAAAACAAAGAAACCCAAACCAGTACTTGATGACATCTCATACCAATGCCGAACCTGTCATTTTGAATAGAAATCGACAAGGACATTACGTTGCAACTGGCATGATCAATCAGCAACCTGTTGTCTTTTTATTAGACACTGGCGCTACCGTGTTAAGCATCCCAGAAAATATCGCCAACAAATTAAAGTTAGAAGCCGGCGCAAGCACACGTGTGTCGACTGCAAACGGAAGTATTTCCGTACACCGCGCGAACCTTGAAGAAGTGCAATTAGGAAACATTGTGCTAAAAAATGTTGAGGCTCACATCAACCCTTATATGGATGGCGATACTGTATTACTGGGTATGAGCTTTCTCAAATATCTTGAATTAAGGCAGCTAGGAAACACATTAACATTAAGTGTTCCAACACAGACCCATATCGACACGCAGCTGTAATTATTGCCGCTAGGAAAAAGAAACCCAAACCACAGCAAAAAATAGATACAAAAAAGGCAGCCTAAGCTGCCTTTTTTAACGAACCAAACTCACTGAATTATTTCCAGCCAGTAATCTCGCCTAATGCAACACCGATATCTGCCAAAGAGCGAACCGTTTTAACACCAGCATCTTCAAGTGCAGCAAACTTCTCATCTGCTGTACCTTTACCGCCAGAGATGATCGCACCAGCATGTCCCATACGCTTACCAGCAGGTGCAGTTACACCAGCGATGTAAGATACTACAGGCTTAGTTACGTTAGCTTTGATATAAGCAGCCGCTTCTTCTTCAGCACTACCACCGATTTCACCGATCATAACGATCGCTTCAGTCTTAGGATCTTTTTCGAACATTTCTAGAATATCGATAAAGTTAGAGCCTGGGATTGGGTCGCCACCGATACCAACACAAGTAGATTGGCCGAAACCAGCATCAGTTGTTTGCTTAACAGCTTCGTAAGTTAGTGTACCTGAACGAGATACGATACCTACTTTACCTGGCAAGTGAATGTGGCCAGGCATGATACCAATTTTACATTCGCCCGGAGTGATAACACCTGGGCAGTTAGGGCCGATTAAACGCACACCTAGCTCGTCGCACTTCACTTTACATTGCAACATATCCATTACAGGAATGTGCTCAGTGATACATACGATCAGCTTGATACCCGCATTAGCTGCTTCAAGGATAGAATCCTTACAAAACGGAGCAGGTACGTAAATCACAGATGCATCAGCACCCGTAGCTTCTACAGCTTCAGCAACCGTATTGAATACAGGCAAACCAAGGTGCTCAGTACCGCCTTTGCCTGGTGTAACACCACCAACCATTTGCGTACCGTAAGCAATAGCTTGCTCAGAGTGGAAAGTACCCTGACCACCAGTAAAACCCTGACAGATAACTTTAGTATCTTTGTTAATCAGAATGGCCATTATTATTTACCCTCCGCTGCTTTAACTGCTTGTTGAGCAGCATCAGTCAAACTTGTTGCAGCGATGATAGCCAAACCAGATTCTGCTAGACGCTGCGCACCCAATTCTGCGTTGTTACCTTCTAAACGTACAACGACAGGAATAGTTACACCTACTTCCTGAACTGCACCAATGATCCCGTCTGCAATCAAGTCACAACGAACGATACCACCGAAGATATTAACCAGAACGGCTTTAACTTTTGTGTCTTCCAGAATGATTTTAAACGCTTCAGTAACACGTTCTTTAGTTGCACCACCACCAACGTCTAGGAAGTTAGCAGGGAAACCACCGTGTAAAGAAACGATGTCCATTGTGCCCATTGCAAGGCCAGCACCGTTTACCATGCAACCGATGTTACCTGTTAGCGCAACGTAGTTAAGATCCCACTCTGCAGCGCGAGCTTCACGCTCATCATCCTGTGAAGGATCGTGCATTTCTTGAAGATCTTTGTGACGGTAAATAGCGTTACCATCGATAACGATTTTAGCGTCTAGGCAATGAAGGTTGCCAGCTTCAGTAATAACCAATGGGTTAATTTCTAAAAGAGCCAAATCTTTTTCTTCAAACATTTTCGCAAGACCTAGGAAGATCTTAGTGAATTGTTTGATTTGATCGCCAACTAGACCAAGCTTAAACGCTAAGTCACGCGCTTGATAAGGCTGAGCACCTGTAAGCGGATCGATCGACGCTTTAAGGATCTTCTCTGGAGTTTCTTCAGCAACCTTCTCGATTTCAACACCACCTTCAGTAGATGCCATGAAAACGATGCTACGAGTAGAACGATCCACAACCGCACCCAAGTACAATTCTTGAGCGATGTCTGTGCATGTTTCAACTAAAATTTTAGAAACTGGCTGACCGTTTTCGTCAGTTTGGTAAGTTACTAAGTTCTTACCTAACCAGTTAGCAGCAAATTCTTTTGCCGCTTCAGGTGTTTCAACCAGCTTTACGCCGCCCGCTTTACCGCGGCCGCCTGCGTGAACCTGAGCTTTAACAACCCATTTATCACCACCGATTTTTTGAGCAGCTTCTGCCGCTGCCTCTGGAGTGTCTACCGCGTAACCTTTAGATACTGGCAGACCATATTGAGCAAACAGTTGTTTGCCTTGGTACTCGTGAAGATTCATGCTCTAGTCCGTTGTGTTGTCACTGATAAATCCGAAGGGTTTGCCCTCCGGGGCCACAAGGCTTATGACAAGCTCTCGCAATATCGGCCGAACTTGTGGTTCGGCCGAAACTATGAATATGTACTAATTTAACGCTTTTTACGATTAGCCATATGGATAGCGTGATTATCCACAGCTAATGCAGCTTCGTGTATTGCTTCACTGACTGTAGGGTGAGCAAAAACAGTCATCTGTAGGTCTTCTGCACTTGAACAGAATTCCATAGCGATAGCCGCTTGGCCAATCAACTCGGAAGCAATAGCGCTTACGATATGAACACCCAATACACGATCAGTTTCTTCATCGGCAATCATTTTTACAAAGCCATCTGTAGCGTTAGACGCCATAGCACGGCCATTTGCTGCAAATGGGAATTTACCGACTTTAATTTTTACACCTTCCGCTTTCAGTTCTTGCTCAGTCTTACCAACCCAAGCCAACTCAGGGTACGTGTAAATGATGTTAGGAATAACATCATAGTTAAGAGCGGCTTTATGACCTGCAATGATATCTGCAACCATAATGCCTTCTTCTGATGCTTTATGAGCCAACATAGGTCCACGAACGCTATCACCAATTGCGTAAACACCTGGAACCTCTGTACGGCAGTTTTCATCAACAAAGATAAAACCACGCTCATCAAGCTTAACGCCAGAATCACCAGCCAACAAACCGTTTGTTTGTGGACGACGGCCAACAGCAACGATGAGCTTATCTACGATGATTTCTTTATCGCCTTCAGCATCAGTGAATTTAACCTTCACTTCTTTGCCGTCAATGATTTCTGTGCCTGTGCAACGTGCACCTAACTTGATGTCTAGATTTTGCTTTTTCAGCAGCTTAGCCGCTTCTTTAGCTACATCTTGATCCGCTAGTGCTAAGAAAGAATCCATTGCTTCCAGTACAGTTACTTCTGTACCCAAACGAGCCCATACTGAACCCATCTCTAGACCGATTACACCGGCACCAATAACGCCCAAACGCTTTGGTGTTTCAGAGATATCAAGTGCACCTGCGTTATCAAGAATTAAACCTTCTGTTAGCGGAGCAGGTGGAATCTCAACAGGTACAGAGCCAGAAGCCAAAATAACGTTATCAGCGTCATAAACGGTCGCCGTACCATCAGCTGCAGTCACTTCAACTTGCTTACCAGCTAACAACTTACCCATACCTTGCAGGGTAGTTACACCGTTCGCTTTGAACAACCCAGTAATACCACCGGTTAAGTTTTTAACGATCTTATCTTTGCGAGCGACCATCTGTTTAACGTCCATTTGGACGTCACCAGCATTAATACCGTGAACAGAGAAATCATGAGCCGCTTCATGAAACTTGTGAGTTGATTCCAGTAACGCTTTAGAAGGAATACAACCAACGTTTAAACAAGTACCACCTAAAACAGCAGCACCTTTTTCATCAACCCATTTTTCAACACATGCTGTTTTCAAACCTAATTGTGCAGCGCGAATTGCAGCAACATAACCACCAGGGCCTGCACCAATAACGATAACATCAAATTTCTGTGACATTGATCTACCTATTAATTTCGTTGATTACGGGTGTACATTAAACGTCAAGAAGCATACGTGCTGGATCTTCCAGCAAGTCCTTGATTGTCACCAAGAATTGTACCGCTTCTTTACCGTCAATCATACGATGGTCGTAAGACAGTGCCAGATACATCATTGGCAAAATTTCAACCTGACCGTTTACAGCCATTGGGCGGTCTTGGATTTTGTGCATACCCAAGATAGCCGTTTGTGGCGGATTCAAGATTGGCGTAGACATTAACGAGCCGAATACACCACCGTTCGTGATAGTAAACGTACCGCCTTGCATATCATTTAGACCCAGCTTACCGTCACGACCACGAAGACCAAAGTCGCGTATCGTTGATTCAACATCAGCCAAGCTCATGCTATCAGTGTCGCGCAATACCGGAACCATCAAACCACGATCTGTAGATACGGCAACACCGATATCTTGATAGCCATGGTAAACCATGTCATTACCATCGATAGATGCGTTTACAGCAGGGAAACGTTTTAGTGCCTCAGTTGCCGCTTTAACAAAGAATGACATGAAACCTAAACGTGTACCGTTATGCGTTTTCTCAAACAAATCTTTGTACTGCTTACGCAATTCCATAATCGGCTTCATATTAACTTCGTTATACGTTGTTAACATGGCCGCATTTTGCTGCGCATCAACTAGGCGCTTAGCAATAGTTGCACGTAAGCGAGTCATTGGAACACGTTTTTCAACACGCTCACCCGCTGCAACATTAACGCTAACCGCTGGAGCTGCAGGAGCCGGTGCAGCTGCCGGAGCTGCTGCCGCTGGTTGTGCACCAGAATTCATGAAATTCTGGACGTCTTCTTTAGTAATGCCGCCATTCTTTCCTGTACCAGGAATTTTAGAAGCATCAAGGCCGTGCTCGTCAATTAACTTACGAGCCGCTGGGCCTACTTTATCAGCGTCACCTGCTGGAGCAGAGTCAGCTGCTGGTGAAGCATCAGCCGCTGGAGCAGCAGAGCCTGCAGCGCCGGCTTCAAATACAGCAATCACTTCATCACTAAGAACGGTATCGCCTTCGCCCTTGAGGATTTCTTTGATTACACCGTCTTCTGGCGCAACCACTTCTAATACAACTTTATCTGTTTCAATATCAACAATCAGTTCATCTGCTGAACATGCTTCGCCTGGCTGCTTGTGCCATGTAGCGACGGTGCCATCCGCAACCGATTCAGGGAAAGTAGGAGCTTTAATTTCGATGGACATGTGCATTCCTTAACTATACTCAGAAAGCCGCCCCCGAGGGGCAGCTTGATCATTAACCGTTAATGGCGTCGTTAACCAATTTTTCTTGCTGCTCAACGTGAACAGAGATGTAACCAACCGCTGGAGCCGCTGCGGCAGGACGGCCAACACCCTCCAATTGCAACGCAGGATTGTGCATCTTCAATGAAGCGCGCATATGATGCTGAGTGCAGTACCATGCACCCTGGTTCATAGGCTCTTCTTGACACCACACAACTGATTCGAGGTTAGTGTAATCTTTGATTGTCTCAGCAAGAATATCTTCTGGGAACGGGTAAAGCTGCTCGATACGAACGATAGCAACATCATCCTTTTCGAGTTCAGCACGACGATTATAAAGATCGTAATATACCTTACCGCCACATAGGACGACACGTTTTACTTTCTTAGGATCGAGGTTATCCGTTTCAGGAATGACAGGCTGGAAGCTACCTTCAGCCAGGTCTTCCAAAGTAGATACTGCTTGCTTATGACGCAACAAGCTCTTAGGAGACATTACAATTAACGGCTTACGCAGCGGACGAATAATCTGACGACGTAATAAATGATAAATTTGTGCAGGTGTAGTTGGCGTACACACTTGAATATTATGTTCTGCACTCATTTGTAAGAAGCGCTCAAGACGTGCAGATGAATGCTCCGGACCCTGACCTTCAAAACCATGAGGCAATAACATAGTTAAACCACACAAGCGTTGCCATTTATGCTCGCCACTTGTAATGAACTGATCAATTACAACCTGAGCGCCGTTAGCGAAATCACCAAACTGCGCTTCCCAAATAACCATTGAGTTAGGCATAGTTGTGGCATAACCGTATTCAAATCCCAGCACAGCTTCTTCTGATAATAACGAGTCATAGAGGGTTAAACGTGGCTGCCCTTCAGATAAATTAGCTAAAGGCACATACGTTTCTGCTGTTTTTTGGTCATGAAGAACAGCATGACGATGCGAGAACGTTCCGCGACCTACGTCTTGGCCAGTCAAGCGAACAGGATGACCTTGCGCTAACATAGTGGCGTAAGCTAATGATTCAGCCATACCCCAGTTAAGCTCCATCGCACCTGCTGCCATTTTCAAACGATCATCAATGATCTTCTGAACTTGGCGCTGAACCGTAAAGCCTTGAGGAGTTTGGCAAATCTTATTACCTAACTCTTGCAGCAGTTTGATATCAACGGTTGTATCGCAATCAAACGACCAGCTATGGCCTAGGTAAGGCTTCCAATCGACAAACAGCTCTGTGTTAGGCTCTTTGACGAGTGATAACGCAACGTGCTCACCATTCTCTAATGATTGACGGTAGTTACGCTCAAGCTCTTTGCTCTCTTCAGCAGTAACAACACCCTGTGCAATCATGGCATCGGAATATAGCTCACGAACTGATTTATGCTTTTTAATTTCAGCATACATCAACGGCTGTGTACCAGACGGCTCATCCGCTTCGTTATGTCCACGACGACGATAACAAACTAAGTCGATAACAACGTCTTTGTGGAACTCGTTACGATAATCAACAGCAACCTGAGTCACAAAACGAACAGCTTCAGGGTCGTCACCATTGACGTGGAAAATGGGTGCTTGAACAATCTTAGCGACATCTGTGCAGTATTCTGTCGAGCGTGCATCTTCACGCTTGCTTGTTGTAAAACCAACCTGGTTGTTAACAACAATATGAATAGTACCGCCTGTTTTGTAAGCTCGCGTTTGAGACATTTGGAACGTCTCCATCACGACACCTTGACCGGCGAATGCTGCATCACCGTGGATGCTAACAGGCACTACAGATGTACCAACAGTGTCATCACGGCGGTCTTGACGCGCTCGAACAGAGCCCTCAACAACCGGCGCTACGATTTCCAAATGCGATGGGTTAAACGCCATAGCAATATGGACTTCGCCGCCTTCAGTCATAACGTTTGAAGAGAAGCCTTGGTGGTATTTAACGTCACCAGAGGTATCAAGGGTTTTCTTACCTTCAAACTCACTGAACAATTCAGCGGGGTTTTTACCAAAGATGTTAACCAATGTATTCAGGCGGCCACGGTGAGCCATACCGATTACAATCTCTTTAGTGCCCTGCTTACCTGCACGTTGTATTAAGGTATTCAAAGAAACGATGAGGGACTCACCACCTTCTAAACCAAAACGCTTCGCACCAGCATAACGCGAGCCTAGGTATTTTTCTAAGCCTTCTGCAGCAGTTAAACGCTCCAGAATCATCTTTTTCTTTTCGACTTCTACTTCAGGGTGCGCTCTAACCGGCTCAATACGAGATTGCAACCAACGCTTTTCCTGAGTATCGACAATGTGCATATATTCTGCACCAACTGTTGAACAGTAAGTCTTTTTCAGATCTTCAATGATCGACTTCAGCGGAGCTTCTTCTGTACCAAAAAACAACGATCCAAGTTGGAAAGTAGTATCGTAGTCTGATTCTGAAAGCTCATGAAAACGCAGTGCCAAATCTGGAACATCTTCACGCTGTAATTGATGCAAAGGATCAATTTCAGCCATTTGATGACCGCGCACACGGTAAGCGTTGATCATTCGTAAAACACGAACCTGCTTTTTCTCATGATCAGAAGATACACTAGCAACTTCGACCGGATGAGAACGGCTCTGGTTTTTAGAAAGATAGAGGAAGTGCTCTCGCACAGGAGAGTGAGGGACATCCTGAGAAATTGATTCGCCGGTTTTTGGCAGCTTATCAAATTCATCACGCCATTCTTGCGAAACGGCATTAGGATCCATCAGATATGTTTCGTATAGCTGCTCCACATAGGAAAGATTACCACCATAGAGGTGGGCATTTTTCCAAAGCAACTCCATTACGCCTTCTTGCATTAGTTGATCACCCTGGCTCGAGGGACTTTTCTTACGCAGCCGGGATTGCACCATACCCGACAGGAAATATGCGCAGACGCCCCTTCTTTTGTTTCCGTTGTTACCACTCAACATTACCACGTGCATGCATGGAAATGCGGGGACATTGTACGACTTTTCAAACCGCCTTTATATATCTATTAGTCGTGTATTCTAAATAAAATAGCGGTTTTGAAGCATAAGCGGCTTTATTAACCAAAAAAAACGGCACCCTGAGGTGCCGTTAGATTCTTAAGTCGCCTGATTAATCAGCATGTTTCTAATTTTGCCGATTGCCTTGGTCGGGTTAAGACCTTTAGGACAAACATTCACACAGTTCATGATGCCATGGCAGCGGAACACCGAGAATGGATCGTCCAGCTCGGCCAAACGCTCACGAGTAGCCGTGTCACGCGTATCAGCCAAAAAGCGGTACGCTTGCAACAGGCCTGATGGCCCGATGAACTTATCAGGGTTCCACCAGAACGATGGGCACGCTGTAGAACAACAAGCACACAAAATACACTCGTACAAGCCATCTAGTTCAGCACGTTCTTCAGGAGACTGAAGACGTTCAATAGCTGGCGCCGGTGTATCATTGATTAAGAACGGTTTGATTTTCTCATACTGCTTATAGAACTGAGACATATCGATAACCAAGTCGCGAATTACTGGCAAGCCAGGCAAAGGACGAAGTACCAATTTGTCATTAGTAACAACAGCCGACAAAGGCGTGATACATGCCAAACCGTTTTTACCGTTCATATTCATACCGTCTGAACCACATACACCTTCACGGCATGAACGACGATAGCCCAAACTTGGATCTTTCTCTTTAAGCAAGTTAAGCAAATCCAAGACCATGATGTCTTTACCACCAGGGATATCAATGTGGATATCCTGCATGTACGGAGCATCATCGGTCTCAGGGTTGTAACGATATACGCTAACTAACATAGTAACCTCCGCTTAGTATGTACGAACTTTTGGTGGGAAAGCAGGAACAGTCTTAGGCGCGAAGTTTACAGCGCGCTTGCCAACTGTTTTATCAATCGGGAAGTAAACCGAATGACATAACCAGTTCTCATCATCACGTTCAGTAAAGTCGTTGCGCGCATGCGCACCACGAGACTCTTTGCGAACTTCAGCAGCAACAGCCGTTGCTTCTGCAACTTCCATCAAGTTTTCAAGTTCCAATGCTTCAATACGAGCGGTATTGAAAGACTGGCTCTTATCTTCAAGATGCAAGTTGTTAATTTTTTCGCGAATACCTTTAAGCAACTCCAAACCTTTCTGCATGCTTTCACCATCGCGGAATACGCCAAAGTAAAGCTGCATAGTAGCTTGTAGCTCTTTACGAACATCAGCAACACGCTCACCACCAGTGGACGAATTAAGACGATTTAGGCGCGCCATTGCACGTTCAATATCCGCCTCAGTTGCGTCTTTCACTTGGTAACCTTCACGCATTTGCTTCTCGATTTGGATACCGGCTGCACGACCAAATACAACTAAGTCAAGCAACGAGTTACCACCTAAGCGGTTAGCACCGTGAACAGAAACACACGCTACCTCACCACACGCAAACAAACCTTCAACAATGGTATCATTACCATCTTTATCCGGTGCGATTGCTTGGCCGCCAACGTTGGTAGCCACACCACCCATCATGTAATGACAAGTTGGCACAACAGGAACAGGTTCTTTTACTGGATCCGCATGTGCGAAGGTTTTAGACAACTCACAAATACCTGGCAGACGAGAATGCAGAACTTCTTCACCTAAGTGATCCAATTTTAAGTACACATGGTCACCGTCTGGGCCACAACCACGACCTTCAAGGATCTCAAGGATCATAGAACGGGCAACAACGTCACGCCCTGCAAGGTCTTTCGCGTTTGGAGCATAACGCTCCATGAAACGCTCGCCGTCTTTATTAATGAGGTAACCACCTTCACCACGACAACCTTCTGTAACCAACGTACCAGCTCCGTAAATACCCGTTGGGTGGAACTGCCACATTTCCATGTCTTGCGCAGGAATGCCTGCACGCATGGCCATACCCATACCGTCACCAGTATTGATCAATGCGTTGGTTGTAGAAGAATAAATACGACCAGCACCACCGGTAGCCAAAACGGTTGCCTTAGCTTTGATGTAAACCGTCTCACCTGTCTCAATGCAAATTGCAACACAGCCAACGATCGCGTCGTCTTCATTTTTAACTAAATCGACCGCATACCATTCATTTAAAAAAGTGGTACCGGCTTTCATGTTTGCCTGATACAGAGTGTGCAATAACGCGTGACCTGTTCGGTCAGCAGCGGCACAAGTACGTGCGGCCTGAGTCGGGTTATCAGGACCTTTAGATTGACCACCAAATGGACGCTGATAAATACGGCCTATTTCTGTACGTGAAAAAGGCATTCCCATATGGTCTAACTCAAACACAGCTTGAGGACCTACAGAACACATGTACTCGATAGCGTCTTGGTCACCGATGTAATCAGAACCTTTAACAGTATCGTACATGTGCCAGCGCCAATCGTCATTTGGATCAGCACTAGCGATTGCACAAGTAATACCACCTTGTGCAGAAACCGTATGAGAACGGGTTGGAAATACTTTTGTAACACAAGCAGTTTTTAAGCCTGATTGCGCCAGTTGCAAAGCAGCACGCATACCTGCGCCGCCCCCACCAACAACAATTGCGTCAAAAGTTAGTGTGCGAAGACTACTCATCTTTTATACACCCCACAGAATCTGAATACCCCAAACGACGTAAATAAACGCCAACAAACCACAAACAGACTGAACAACGAAGCGTAGGCCAGTAGGTTTGATATAGTCAGTTGTAACTGACCACAAACCGATCCAAGCATGAGCTACCATTGATAACATCGTTAGCAGGGTAAAGATACGCATTGAAGTACAATCGAATAGTGCCTTCCACTGTGCATAATCCATGTCAGAATTAAACAGCAGATATCCAATCATAAAGACGGCATAAGCCAATAACACTACGGCCGTTACACGCTGGACCATCCAGTCATATAAACCGCTACGGCCAAAGCTTGTAATACTAGTTACCATACCCAAACCCCCGCAAGTAATACGCCCGCTACGCCTAATGCCAGCGTAACTTTTGCTGCCATAGCACCACTTTCTATTTCCTCTAAATGTCCCGCATCCATAATAAGATGCTTAACACCAGCAAACATGTGGTATAGCAATGCAGAGATGAGTCCCCATGTGATTAGTTTCGCGAAGAAACTTTCTTCGAACATGGTAGTAGCTTCATTAAAGCCAGCTTCAGATTCGAGTGACAGCCCTAATGCGTAGATCATAAATATTGCGCCAAAGAAAAGGACAATACCTGTGATACGGTGCAAAATGGATGTAATCGCTGGAAGCGGCTGCTTGATTGTACGCAGATCTAAATTTACAGGTCTTTTTTTGTTCACGGCTCTAGTTCACACTTTTGCTGCCCATTTTGGACAAGGTTGCTCGGAAGTGTTCAGAGTTGTTTCTCAGAAGAAAATATGCGCATAACTCTTCAAACGCATATTCGGGTCGAAAGTATAGACAGTTCATATTGAGAATACAACGCACTGCAACGTACTCTCATGCTAATGTCTATTGCATTAACATTCTATGAAAACACCCGATATACAACTAATAGCCTATTCAATACTTGACCTTTTATGCGTAAAAATTACTAATCCTTTGCTGCAATGCAGAAAAAGTGCATTGTGTCCAGATTGACAATTTTCGCTCAATCTCTATATTGGGCTAATCCCTCTTGGATCAAGACTCACTTAATGACCTATTAAAAAGTAGAGTCAGAAAAATACAAACATAATGATAGGAGCCTCTCCTGATGGCTGATAAGAAAGCGCGTTTAACCGTCGACGGTCTTGAAGAAGTTATTGAATTACCCGTGTATTCCGGTACTGAAGGACCCGATGTTATAGACGTTCGCCCACTCACAAGCAGTGGTTTATTTACTTATGACCCGGGGTTCGTTTCCACAGCGGCATGTGAATCAAAAATTACCTATATCGACGGTGCTAACGGTATTCTTTTGCATGGCGGTTACCCTATTGAGCAGCTTGCTGAGCATTCTGATTATCTAGAAGTATGCTACCTGTTACTCAATGGTGAGCTACCTACGCCTGAGCAAAAAGAAACGTTCATCAATACCATTAAGAACCACACAATGGTTCATGAGCAGATGCGTAACTTCTTTAACGGTTTCCGTCGTGATGCTCACCCAATGGCGATCATGGTGGGTGTAGTAGGAGCATTGTCAGCCTTCTATCACGACTCTTTGGACATCAACGATGCCCACCACCGCGAAGTATGCGCTTACCGCTTAATCGCAAAAATGCCGACCATTGCTGCAATGTGTTATAAATACAGCATTGGCCAGCCGTTCATGTACCCTAAAAACGGTCTAGACTACGCTGAAAACTTCTTGCAAATGATGTTTGGTAACCCTTGTGAAGAGTATGTAGCTAATCCGATTATCGCAAAAGCGATGGACCGCATCTTCTTGTTGCATGCTGACCACGAGCAAAATGCATCAACGTCAACCGTGCGTCTTGCTGGTTCATCTGGCGCTAACCCATTCGCGTGTATCTCATCTGGTATCGCTGCATTGTGGGGACCTGCACACGGTGGAGCAAACGAAGCTGTATTGACTATGCTTGAAGAGATAGGCGACGAGTCGAATATCGATGAGTTTATCTTACGTGCGAAAGATCCAGATGATAACTTCCGTCTGATGGGCTTTGGTCACCGCGTCTACCGCAACTTTGACCCACGCGCTAAGGTAATGAAACAGACATGTGATGAGGTTTTAGCTGAGCTCAACATTAGCGATCCTCTGCTAAAAATTGCTAAGCGCCTAGAACAAATTGCTCTAGAAGACGAGTACTTTGTTAAGCGTAAGCTGTACCCGAATGTCGACTTCTATTCAGGTATCATCTTAAAAGCGATTGGCATCCCAACCAACATGTTCACGGTAATTTTCGCTCTGTCTCGTACTATCGGCTGGATCTCCCATTGGAGCGAGTTCCACAGCAGCCCGAACAAAATTGGCCGTCCTCGCCAACTGTATACTGGCTCTAAAAAACGTGACTACCCAGCTAAATAATTAATTTAGCCTGCATAAAGAAAAAACCCGCCTTGAGTGCGGGTTTTTTTATATTCTTTTTCTTATATTAAAAACGTAAAGTTTCATCTAAAAAGGTCAAAAAATAATCATAGGATGGCTTTATGCCCAATTCGGCTACCCTTTCCCCTTCCGTCCAACCTAATTTTGCCCTTCAGGCGAGAGCCAATTAATCTCTATAGCGGTAGCAGAGCCTATTACAGCATGCGATAACGATGGAGGTATTAACGCAATAGAGGGCGATACTTGAACCCTACCGCCCATAATTTCTGCTTCGGATTGTGGAAAAAGCGGCTCTTTTGTTGGTTCAGCGTAACCGTCCGGCCATATGGGCCAGTTAGTTTTAGGGTCATATTTATCAGAAGCCCCCACGGTATGGAGTAACTCGTGTGCAGCAATTAAGTTGTTTTGCCCTTGTTGTTCGGAATCTGCAAACGCGTTAACCAAACCAATAAGCCCTTTTTGTAACCCTAATGAGTGACGTAATACGGGTTGATTATCCGGTGAAAAAAACCGCATATAAATCCTCACATCAGGGGCTGGCCCATGCCAGTTGTCTTTGCTCCACGACCAAAAACGCATCTGCAAACTCCATAAAATATTATCCAGTATGCTTGGTTTTATAGGAGGTTCAGGCGGCTGTGCGTGCAGCTCATCAGATAGAAAAACGCGAACAGGCTTATCAAGCCCAAGGCGATAACGCTTAGCTTCGCGATCAAAGAAAGCTTCAATATCATTAAACGTATCTTGGTCTAAACTGGCAATATACTGATCCGTTAACGAAGTGCCATCGGCATTAATGGGGTAAACAACCACCCAAAGCGACTCCTGCCAATCGGTGGTACGTATTTTAGATAAATACGCATTCAAGCCCACGAACACTAACACCGTTAATAAAACAACTATCCGTAGCGCCTTCACAACAAATTACTCACCTCTTGTGCTATCGTTTTAAGCCTTGCCTTATGCACATCAATACACCCAACTCATACGCACCTTCTAAAGCTTCATACACGGGTTGCAACGCACGGCCAAACTGCTCTTGGCAGTCTTGAATCACTTGTTCAATCGATATAATTTGTGCTGAAGGTAGGTCTACCACTTCTTCCACCGACAACTCGCCGCGGCCGATACCCATGGCTAAATGGTTATAAATTACTTTGGTCGATAGCTTTTGCATGCGTGCGACTTGATCTATTGTCATGCCACTTTTAAACAAAACCACAGACTCTTGCGCTTGCTCATCGGCCGATGGTTTATCATTAGCTTGGTCTGCGATAGCCTCCAGAAACGCATCGCCATAAAGAGATAACTTACGCTCGCCGACACCGCTGATACGCTGCAACTGCTGATGAGTGGACGGGCGATTCATCACCATCTCCATCAAAGTGGCATCATGAAAAATCACATAAGGCGGCACGTCTTGATTATCGGCTAATTGCTTGCGTAAACGCTTAAGCGCTTCCCATAACTGGTAATCATCTGAGCTAAGTTGGCTTTGAGGCACACGGCTTTTACTTTGCCCTGTTTTGGCCGGTTTAATATCTTCACGCAGCATCAGAGAGGCTTCACCTTTAAGGATAGGCCGACACATATCCGCTAAGTGCAATACACCGTACCCATCGGGATCAACTCGCAGCAATCCCCTGCCCACCAGCTGCCGAAAAACTGAGCGCCATTGAGCCTTATTCAAGGATTTACCAATCCCCCAAGTGGATACTTTGTCATGACCTTCAGACACAACCTTATCTGTACGCTTCCCCATGAGCACATCGACTACATGATTAACACCAAAGCGCTGACCCGTTCGATAAACGGCCGATAACGCTTGGCGCGCCGCTTCCGTACCATCCCACTGCGCCACAGGCTCCAAACATGTATCACAATTGCCACAAGGCTCGTGATCATCTTCACCAAAGTAACTTAATAACACCTGCCGTCGGCACGTTGTGATTTCACAAAACCCTAACATGGCTTCTAATTTTTGCCGCTCGACTTGCTTAAATTGCTCAGGCGCTTGCGAGCCTTCTAACATTTGCCGTAAAAAAATCACGTCTTGAAGGCCATAGACCATCCAAGCGTTTGCAGGCAAACCATCACGGCCTGCACGCCCCGTTTCTTGATAATACGCTTCAATGCTTCGAGGAAGGTCCAAGTGCGCAACAAAACGCACATTAGGTTTATCAATCCCCATACCAAACGCTACCGTGGCCACCATAATCACCGACTCTTCCGTTAAAAAGCGGTGCTGATTATGTTGGCGCAGCTCATTACTGAGCCCTGCATGATAAGGCAATGCATTAAAGCCCTGATCCGCCAACCAAGCCGATGTTTCTTCTACACGCTTACGTGACAAGCAATACACAACACCCGCATCACGAGGGTGCTCAGTCTTAATAAACTGCAGCAATTGTTCACGAGCACGATTTTTCTGAGCGATACGATAGCGAATATTAGGACGGTCAAAGCCCTGCACATAAATATGCGCATCTACCAACCCAAGACGTGATACGATCTCTTGCTGCGTACGAGGATCAGCGGTAGCCGTAAGGGCAATACGCGGCACACCAGGGAAAGAAGCCCCCAACGCTGCTAACTTTAAGTACTCTGGCCTAAAATCATGACCCCATTGCGATACGCAGTGCGCTTCGTCAATGGCAAATAATGAGATCTCAGCCTGCTGTAACAATGCGAGGGTACGTGGCTGCATTAAACGCTCAGGAGCGATGTAAAGCACGTCTAACTGGCCATTAATTAGCGCCTGTTCAACTTCCGTTTGGATAACTGAGTCTAAAGAGGAATTAAGGCAAGCCGAACGAATCCCTAGCTGAGATAAGGCGGCCACCTGATCTTGCATCAAGGCAATCAAAGGCGAGACAACAATGCCAGTGCCTGAGCGTAGTAAAGACGGCAACTGATAACAGAGGGATTTCCCGCCACCCGTCGGCATGATTACCAACACATCTTGCCCACCCAAAACAGAATGAATAACATCGCCTTGGGGTGCACGAAACTGATCGTATCCGAATACTTCTTTTAAAACATGGAGCGCTTGATTAGTCATGCGCAAATTATCCGCAAAGCAGACGGCACTGTCATCTCAAATTAACACTGACGTTGATTAAATCTCAGAGTAGAATAGCCAGCACTCACCGATCATAGGAACAAAACATGTTTAATGCGAATAACAATCCACTGACAGATGATGAACTCGACCTTTTAGAAACTTTCATTTTCTCGGAGTCAGTATCAGAAGACTCGCTAGACCTGATCGGCATTCATGGATTTCTCAGTGCAATTAGCATCTGTCCTGAGCCGGTCCCAACCGAAGAATGGCAAGAGGCTATTTTCGACGGCGAACCTAACTGGTCCGAGCCGGGCCAAAAAGACGCTATTAGTGCGTTACTGGTTCGCTGGAAAAACGAAATACACAATAGTCTTTACAGCGATACCGAACTTGAAATGCCTTGCGACCTCACGTTAGAAAGCGATGGCGACGAAGAGGCTGAACTCGAAATTTGGGCACAAGCCTTTATGGAGGGTGTTTTCCTTAGAGAAGACGCTTGGTTCAACGAAGACAAAGAGGAAGTCACTGCAGAACTTATGCTTCCAATTATGGTGGCTTCTAACCTGTTTGATGAGCCTGAGTTTACCGAAATCCGTAATAACAAACGCCTAGCGAATCAAATGGCTAACGAAATCCCTGACATCTTGGTAGACCTATACTTAGCCTTCCACGCGCCAGAGAAGTAACCTTTTCGGGTGACGATGCAGCGCTAACGGATAGCCGTCTCACTGGCGGCTATTTATTCACCTCTATACGTTCTATCACACAACGCCAAATCGCAGAAAAGCATATAAAACCCCTTATTTATAACCTTTAGTATAATACTCAGATCTAATCGATATTAGCCCTGCTAGTGTTAACCCGTATAATGCCGCCACTTAATTCGTAGATCCGCTATGCGCCACGACTCCTATCGAGTGTAACCGTATAACGATATCTAGCTTTCTTACTTATGCGCTTAGACTCCAAAAGAGCAAAGCCTTAAATCCATAGACTCTGTTTCTGCAATCCAGGAGCCCGACATGAGAGCCAACCCGCTCGCATTACTACCCTTATTACTGTTTTTAGCTCTGTTCATCGGTAGTGGTGTCTACTATCAAGCCGCAAACGTCGATTTCGCGTTTTACCAAATCTCAGCGCCCGTCGCCATCTTGCCTGCTATTGTTCTTGCTCTAGCCTTAGGGTCAGGTGCACTGAATAAGCGCCTAGAGACTTTTATTAATGGGGTTGGCGACAACACAATTATTACAATGTGCTTAATTTATTTACTCGCTGGGGCATTTGCGAGCGTCGCAAAAGCAGCTGGCGGTGTAGACGCCACGGTAAACTTTGGCTTAAGCATCATCCCATCTCAGTTTGTTCTACCGGGTTTATTTATCATAACCGCCTTTGTAGCAACAGCCATGGGAACGTCAATGGGAACAATTGGAGCGATTGCTCCTATTGCTTTAGGCCTTAGCGAAGCGAGTGACCTGTCACTGCCTCTATGTATAGGTGCTGTGGTAGGTGGCGCTATGTTTGGCGACAACCTGTCCATCATTTCTGATACAACCATTGCGGCAACACGCTCCCAAGGTTGTGCTATGCGCGATAAGTTCCGTATGAACTTCTTGATCGCCCTACCTGCGGCTATCCTCACATTGCTTTGGCTATATATTCAAGGCGCTGATGCGACCATCACACAAGCGACTGACTATGAATTTATGAAAGTCATCCCTTATATTGCAGTTCTTGTATTAGCGATATCAGGGTTGAATGTCCTGTTAGTCCTCTTTACGGGGATCATCTTAGCCGGTGCTGTCGCTTTGCTGAGCGTGGCAGATTATTCAATTGCCCAGTATTCTAAAGATATCTATGCTGGGTATACCGGAATGCAAGAGATCTTAATCTTGTCTTTATTGATCGGTGGTCTAGGTGCCCTGATGAAAGCGCAAGGTGGACTTGAATTTTTAGCTCAACAAATCCAACGCTTTACTAACAAGCGAGGTAATGAGCCTCATACTCGTGCCGGTGAAGCGGCAATTAGTGTCGCCGTGGCACTAACAAATGTGTGCACAGCAAACAACACCGTTGCCATCATTATTTCGGGAGGGCTTGCTAAAGACATCGCAGACAGGCAGCACGTTGATCCCCGTCGCAGCGCCTGCTTATTAGATATATTCTCGTGTGTTGTGCAAGGCTTGCTACCCTACGGTGCGCAAGTATTACTGGCGGGTTCAATTGCTGGCTTATCACCCTTACTGATTATCGGTAATATCCATTACAGCTGGCTGCTTGGTTTAGTCGCTATTGGGACTATAATTTTCAGAAAGCACCCTCACGCGCAATAAGTGCTGGGGCTTCCTAATGAGCTTAGTCGGAGTACTAAGCTCACAACATCCTCCCCCTCATCTCTCCCTACTTATAACAACGTCCTTCGTTCCACTCTTAATCTTATTAAAGCGCTATTTCGACGCTCAATCTCAGCTAATCAATAACGATTAAGACGACTAAGCGTTACTGAAAAACTCATTAGCTGCTTTGTTTACTGCGATATTTTTCCTGTATGCCTGACAAAAAGTTACGTAGTACTTGATCCTGACATTCGCGGTAGTTTTGATGATCTGGGCGGCGGAAAAAAGCGCTCAACTCATGTTTGCTCAATTGATTATTGGCTTTATGCATAACATCCAAAATATCTTCAGCGGTCATATTGAGCGCAATTTTTAGCTTACGGAAAATAATATTATTATTTAAGCGATGCTCCGGCTCTGGTGCAGCGCCTTCTTTTTTACCGCGTTTCAGATTGATCAAACCATTTAAAAAGATAGCGAACTCTTTATCACTGCAACGCACGTACTTCTCATCATCTTCTTGTTTTAACCAATCAGAAACCTGAGCCCGAGTCACTTGGTGATCAGCCAAGCGAAAAACCTCAATCATTTTGGAATCATTAAAATCAAAGGTGTAGCGAAGACGGCGTAAGATATCGTTATTGGTCACAAGCAAGCTCTATAAATAAGAAGTGAGCGAAATAAAATCGCATTTAGAGGTGCACAATACCAGATAACACAACTAACCTTGTAATCAAATCACCCAAGCACGCATAAATGCTCAACTTTCCCACAGGTTTATAGAATGTTTAACAAAAAAACTAAAGCCACCGACCCGTTTTGAGCGTGTAGTTAACATAATCTTGCTGGAACATCCGTAACAAATGCGACTCTTCACACAGCACTTGTCGGTGCAAAATATACAAGCCCACCAGTAAGCAAATTAAGGTAAAGACCGAAGGCAAAGCTAAGAAAAAACCAACCTGCGCACACGCAACGGCTAGAAAAATAGGATTACGTGAATAACGAAAAAAGCCATGAGTGATGAGCTTTTTAGGCCCTGTATTATCAATACCAGAGCGCCAATGGTTCCCCATAGTGGTATGAATCACAATGACAGTAGAAAAACCAAACGCCAGAAGAAGATCACCCAAAAGGATAATTTCTGGGTGATTTAAGAGAGTAAAACGGCCTAATACAGAATCCGTGGCAGGAAAAAAGTAGCGACACACGCAAACCAACCAGATAACCACCCGAAACACCCGAAAAGTCATATGGTTCCACCAAGACGCACAATACCGCTCACCTGGGTGTACCAATTCCGCGTGAGCGCTTCGCTTACCTACGATGATTCTTATCGTATAAAACGCGGCTACAAGCGTATAAAAAAGCGCTAAATAGCCGCGTGTAAACGTCATCACTGCCGTCGTATTTTCGGTAACTCCAATTGATTCAATCACTGTACTTTGTAGGCCTTTTCATGCAGCTTTTTATTTTGTTAGCTCAATTATACCTTTGTACAACAAAACACCCCTCATAAAAAAGCCACGTAGAAGCTACGTCATGTATCAACCGGCTACCTGAACCATTAACAAACTAACTTAATGTGCTCAAATACGTGCTCCATCCCGAGGCGCTATCATAATAGGCACTGAGAGGTAGACGCGTTAATCCCGAGTCAAGTTCAGCAATAACAGAAGGAAAACCTGACACCTCAAGCTCTTTCATCAGGGTATGACTTGCTTCCAACTCACTATACAAATTCGACTCGGATAACTCCATCCGGTCATCCCACTCATTGCCATCAAGGCCAAGGGATAGAGCGATATTCTTCAACGACTCCTTCTCATCCAGTTTGGCCCCATGGACATAATGGGCCTCCTGAATGGATTTGAGCATTTGATACGCATTAACCCCCATCTCAATACCCACTAAAAAGGCGCGGGTTGTTAAGTAAGAGTCGAGTATTAGCTCTTCTTTACTCAATACTCTATCTTTGTAAGCCTGACCAAATTGTACTTTGGTTTGCTCAGCGATGCGCTCATCAGCCTGAAGAATATGTTGCCTAAAAGCAGGCTCAATAGGTAATCGCGGAATCATACCACCAGGATGGTAAACCACTTCAAACCCAGCGGTATTGACTAGCACTTTAATTAACGGCGAGGCTCCATAGCACCATCCACACAATGGATCAAAAAAGTAATGCACCTTTACCATTGCATCTCACCTTTGTGCACTTTTGCTGCAATGTTCAGGTTAAGAAGGCCCGCTGCGTTTGGATATTTAGTGGTCATGATCTCTATCATTTCAGCGCTATTCTGGCTGGCCGCTTTAGCCTCTTGGAAATCATTTATATAGTTCAGTGTAAACTTGAAAGCTTCGCTCGTTAACTTCGTCTCCGGAGTCATGTGACCTGGGATAACAACGCTCGGGCTTAACGCTAACATTTCGTTGAGCTGGTCTTTCCAAGCGTCCTGCATCTCTACGGACTGAGCATCGGCCATCCAAGGATGGATATTACCGAACACCGCTACATTACCTAGCACCGCTTTATTCTCAGGAATCCATAAATACGGACGATGTGCTAACACACCTTCAGTTTTGATGATCTCGACAATATGACCATCAACCAATAAAGATGAATCGTCGTAAACAGCCGGAATAATCGGTTTTACCGGTGCATTAGCGCCCATTTTAGACCCCCAGAATGCGAGCTTACCTTCCAGCTTTTTCTCGATGGCTTCTTTCACAGCTGCCGTCGTAATGATCTCTGCATCAGGAAAAATCCCATGCAGCACTTCTGCACCAAAGTAATAGTCGGGATCAGCCTGACTAATAAAAATGGTTTTTAATGTTTTCTTTGAATCAAGTACCTTTGCTGCAATTCTCAATGCGTCCGCTTTGGTAAAGCCTGTATCAACTAATAATGCTTCTTTTTCCCCGTATACCAGAGTGGCATTGACACCAAAACTTCCACTGTCAGCCGTGTAAACATCCAAAGTTAATCCATTCTTTTGATCCGCAATGGCAAACTGAGCAATAAACACACTTATCAAGACGACTAAAATTCTTTTCATAAAGTTCTCCACATGTAAAAGGTTTAACACATGATAAAGAGTTGAGATGCTCAGAAAAACACAAGAGAATGAACATTATTATTTCACAAATCGAGCAAATAAGATGGACAGAGTAACCGCCGCCAGAGTTTTTGTTGATGTAGCCTACTCGCTTAGCTTTACCGCTACCGCAAGCCGACTCGACATGTCGCGTGCTATGGTCACCCGGTATATTGAAGCGATGGAGGATTGGTTACAGATACGTTTATTTAATAGGACCACACGAAAAGTTTCTTTAAGCACGGCAGGACAGGCATGCTTGAAAGAAGTTGAAGCCTGGTTACAACAAGCAGAAAAAATAGCCTTACAAGCAACCGACAACAATGAGCTTGCGGGTACGATTCGGATTGCCACCAGCATGTCTTTTGGATTTTCACAATTAATGAAACCAATAGCCGCATTCATGTCACTACACCCCAAAGTACAAATCGATATTGACCTGAATGACGGCGTCACCGGGCTGACGGAACAGAGCATTGATCTGGCTATACGCTTAGCTTCTAAGCCTGACCCTTCTCTTATTGGAAAGCCAATCAGCGTATGCGAGTCCGTTATTGTCGCTTCGCCTAGCTACATTAGCCAAAATGCAGCTATAAACCACCCAAGTGATTTAGCTCTCCATGCTTGTCTAGGATATAAAAACTTTGAACGGCATATCTGGCATTTATCGCAAAACGACCTGTTTGAATCAGTTCCTATTAAATGCCGACTGACCGCTAACGAAGCAACCACCCTGCTACATGCTGCACTAAACGGCACTGGAATATCATTACAGCCTACCTATTTAGCTAACGCTTACATCAATAGTGGGCAGTTAGTCCATATTTTACCCGAGTGGAAGCCAAACGATTTACAGGTCTACGTACTTTACTCTTCCAGAAAGCACCTCTCCCCCACAGTCAGAAGCTTAATTGATTATTTAGACACCTATTTTCAGCTACCCCAGTGGTGAAGGCGTTAAATTTAAATGGATGTCGTCCGATACCGATAGCTACATACCGCCGGTTCAGCTTGGCGATATTATGCGCAGCAATGGTGTCGGTGAGGTAATTGAGTTACGCCATCCCGACTTTTCTGCAGGAGACAAAGTTCAGGGGATATTCGGATGGCAAACAATCATCGCAACTGACGGTAAAGGCATTAACAAATTAGACCCGTCACTGTCCGATGAAATCGGCGCTATCAGTCTTCTCATTGTGAGTTGTCGCGGGGTCATACAAAATATAACAGCCGCTGTTTAACACAGCGGTTTGGTTAACATACACACCAGAAAGGCCACCGAGTTTTGCGGTGGTCAACAATTAGGTAGATCGTTATTGCATTGAGCTAAGGCCAAACAAGTTACCTTCGGTATCCATGCAAATACTCACAAAACCAAACTCACCGATGGACGTTTTCGGCTGGACAACTTTGCCGCCTGCCTCGCTGACCTTTGCTTGCTCAGACAAACAATCTTCGACACCAAAATATACAATCGTTCCGCCAGTTACGGGCCCAGCCCCTTCTCTTTTAACAAGCGCCCCACCTGCTCCGTATGATTCCATGTCGGTAGGGAACGCCTTCATAAGCACTCGGCTATCCGTTGGGTCGGTTAAGTCTTCCAGCTCCTTGTCAAATACCGCTTCGTAAAAAGCCGCTGCTCTTTCCATATCGTTTACGTAAATATCAAACCATCCAATTGCGTTATGCTTCATGATCATTTCCTGTCTCTAGTGAAAGTAAGATCATGCTAATGGGCAGCGGTTTTTAGGTATTGTATAAATCAGACAACATATTTTCGGTAATATTCGGCAGGCGTATATCCGGTAATGTTACGAAATGAATGTATAAAATGGGATTGATCAGTATACGCTTCGAGGTAATGCTGTTTAAATGATTGTTGTAACCTGATCACCTTAAGAAAATCATGCGGGGCAAAGCCCGTAGCCTTTTTAAGACTGCGTTGTAATTGACGAGTCGACATATGAGTTACAGCAGCCATATCCGCCACCGTTTTAATGTCTGCTAAATTCGACAAAATCGCCTGGGTCACGGTATTAACGGCTACCAGCTTTCGCTCCATTAGCGTCCATACTAAGTCAGATAATATAGACTGCTTACACTCAAAGCCCGCTTTAGCGAGCGCTTCACTAGCGGCGACTAATGGCAAGCTTCCCTGATACGGCGTCCCAACAAAGCTATCTGAAGTCTCTTTCAAATCACCTTGCCAAGCTCCCGGAAAAAACTGAATACCTGCATAATGAAAATCCTTACCCAAATTTAGCACTTCATAAGTCGTACGTAAGGCTGTAACTCCAGCAATTTCTGTATCTTTTTGATTAAAAAGGATGTTAACGCACGCATCCGGTATTGCATGTAACAGAAAATCATCCGCTAACGGCACCTCGGTTTTAAGTTCCCAATAGCTATGCACAACTTCAGCAAGCTCGCTTGGGGGTTCTTCCTGTCTATAGGACAACGAGCGAGCCTCTTTTTCGATACCATCTTGAATAGGATCGTACATACCACTCTTCCTTGAATTCAAATTCATTATAATGACTTTCAGCGTTTCAAATAGTGAAAAGCTCAACCTTTTAGGCAGGGACTACTTTGTTGTTTATATTGATTTAGACGGTGTTAAATCCATTAACGACAACAAGGGGCACGCATCAGGTGGCCAACCGTTGGTATTAGTTACGGAATTGTCAACGGACAAGAGGGGCAAAACCACAACAGCGTTTTAGAGAAAGCTGACCGGCTTATGTACGAGCATAAAGTTGACAAAAAGTCGCCTACACAAACCCCAAGGGCATGAAAAGAACACATCTAACGGATCTAATAAACACCGTATCAGCCTGCTAACGCGGCTTTGATCGCTCCACAACGGTTGCTGACTACCAGCTGATAACGCCCTTTTCAACCGCATGTTATTTTTCTAACTACCTAAAGGACACCAGCTACCCACCGTTAAAACACACCTAAATAAATGGCCGGTATAGCAAGGCCTATAAACAGAATACCTAGTCCATAACCATTTCCTTTAGCTAAACGAGCATTACCTTCATCGCCTTTTTTATACAAAACATCTGTATATCGGCCTACTGGGACTATGTGTGAGCTAAAAGATGTTTTTGATTCAACTTCGTACGTAGTGCCATTTAATGAAAACTCAAAAATAGGCCTAAACATTGTTTGTTTTCGGTTATCACTTTTCGTTTGGTACTCATCATAGCGTAATATTTTGCCCTGAGTTTTTAGTACTTCCCGATTAAACCGATAGTAATCAAATATGATATAGCTCCCAATACCTCCGAAGACCACACCCGCTATTAATGGAACAACATTCATACATAGCCCTATAAAAATATGGAAAATCGGCCTAACAACATACGTTTGTTAGACCAATTAATCGCCAAACTGAAAATACAATATATTTGACCAATTACCTAAACCAAGACCATAAAAAGGTTCTAATGGGTCATATGGTGGTGGCTCTTGCTTGCGGCCCAACAGTTTATCTAAGAAGCCTCTATGTGGCTCATCAGGAATAATAGCCTTAGGTACAGCTAGTGCGCGTACATCCTGATTAATAGAGTTTATTTCTTCTACCAGTGCCCGATTTTTTGCTTCTAAAGGGCCTTCCTCCATATCAAATATTTCACCGCATTCAAGGATAAAATATTGTCTTTCATTTGAAGCGTTAGATAAAAAAGCTTTTGTCTCAAAAACTATTCAAAACATACTGATACCCATACTGACCTTTACTCGCTGGTCGAGCATGTAGCTGATCGATAATGAACCTCTCCGCCACATCATTGATATCCATCGTTGATACACCAATGTCGATACGACCATCAAGGTAATCAAAAACCCTTGTAAGAAGCCGACCGGACTCCCGCATTAAATTCAACTCTTCAGCACTTTTCAGTTTTATGCTAGCCACCGACAACCTTCCTTAGGTCTACGTTGGCCAGCTTCATTTGGTCACGCATGATCTCAGAAAAAGACATGCTGGGATTCGCCTCGGCGAGCATGCCAATCTTTATCCAATACTCAGCCTGAGCATTGATAGAGCGAACCATAAGTGAACTCGCCTTACGAACCTCCTCATGAAGTTCGTCGTCAATCTTTACAATTCCCATAGCAACTCCTAGATATACGGTATGTATACGTTATATATACGAATCATATATCGCTGATGCTCGGCTGGCAATGGTCAGTCAGCAATGTAACGCCGCACTAAAGAACTGAAATAACGTAACTATTGAGGTTTCATGGTGCGCAGCGCCCGATGTTAAGTGCATTGCTAGCTTTATGCGTGGTATGCACAACCTTCAATAAGAACCTGCCCCTCCCGCTCTCTAAAACCATAGATCAGAAGGCCCGGCTCTTTTCTTTTTTCTAATTCTACTTTCCACAACACAATCACATGATCAGGATTTCTATGTATGGCGACTAAATCAGATATTTTATGTGTTCCATGCAAGTCAAAGTTTTCTTCAATCTGCCTGTTGAATTCACCTTCTGGAAAGTCTTCAGAGGGATTCTCATCGAAGAAAAAGCGAATGAATTCATTGTAATTTTTTTCATTCCATGCGTTCTCGGTATGCTCAGCTAACGGCATTACAATATCGAGTATCTCCTTGTCACTAAGATCCTTGGCTTCCATCCTATCCTCCATAATCGTTTACGCTGCGGTAAGTAGTAAGCAACGCTACTACTGAACAATACCATACCACCGTAAAAACGAAACCCAACGATGGAATAAAAAATACCATACGTTGGGAATCTGTCTTATTAAACGCTTTGTTTGGCGCTACGCGCTGACTTGATTATTTGAGACCAACTTCGTGCAGGCATCTCGTGTAAAAATTGCGTCTAAGGCATTCTTTGATGACCGCATAAAGCCCCGCACAGGGGCAGACAAATAAGCGCTGCGTTTTGGCTATCCCCGCGAGCGGCTATAGTAGATTGTTAGATGCCTAAGTCCAAATAGTACCTGAACGATGATTTGATAAAACCACTGCGCTCGTAATATGCCTGAGTTGCTTCGCGAGTCAAAGATGTAGTTACTTCCAACTGCGCGCATGAAAGACTTTTAGCTTTTTCTAGTGCATGGTCGATTAGCCTTTTTCCGACACCAGTGCCTCTAGCGTATTCATCTACAACGAGCGAAGTTATACGACAATTCTGCTTTTGAAGAGGGAAATAGAAAAAGTAAATAAGTGACATAAAGCCAATTACCTTGCCGCGACTTACTGCAACAAACAAGTCTGAATTAGGTTCTGAAGAGTCGATGGCTGATATTACTTCTTCAGTATTGCAACGATACCCAAGCTGATCTAGCAAAACTTGGATACTGTCTGCATGTTTTGAACTTGCTTTTAAAATATCTACCACCGTCCATTTTCCCTCTGTCAATTTAACGCTTAGCACAGCGGGCATTTTTGGACGAGCCCGTTTCTGCTATTAAACACAAAAAAGAGCAACGCAAAAAATGTCCGGTAGTGCAATTTATTAACCTTTTCAACGCGGCTGTGATGTATAAACGTCAAAAATTGAACGACCAATTTTAACAATTGCATCATTTCGCTCTGCCATAGAAGCCTGTGTTTGAGCTAAATAGATGCTTAAAATAATTCGGGATTGATGCTTACTCCATACAACCGCTGTAATACTTCGAGCACCAAATCCGCCAGCACCTGAGCGATCCGCAATATTCCATCCGTTCGGCAAGACTGATCGCAGTAAATTACCAGTGACTTGATTGTTCACCATCCACGACTCTAATTTTTTTTGGTTCATTTCAGATAGCACGGAACCAAATAGTAATTTGTTTAAAGTACTCGCTATTGCCTTAGGAGTTGTTGTATCCCTCAAATCATCGAGTTTACCCTCATTTAAGTCAGGTTCAATACGATCTAGACGAGTTTCTTTGTCCCCAACTTGTCTTAGAAAATCAGTAACGCCTTCAGGGCCTCCTACAGCGCTTAAAATGAGATTTGCCGCAGCATTATCACTTGTAGTCATGGTTGCGAAGCACGCATTGTCGAAAGTGATTGCCTGTCCTACTTGCTTTTCTATTACGGGGGAATAGGTCACAAGGTCTGCTTTCTTAATCTCGACTGTACTATTGGAGTTAACTTTTCCTTGCTCATCATCATATAGCAATTTAGCACAAGCTATTGTTTTAAAAGTACTTGTTAGCGGGAAGCGCTGATCGCCATTGTAATCCCAATATTCTCCATTTTGAGTATCAAGAACCGAAACCCCTATGCGAGCAGAAAGAGAAGCTTCAATCGCTCTAACGTCTTGTTCTACTTGCTGAAACTTTGAACTACTTGCAAAAACTACAGATGGTAATAAAAGCGAAAGTAGCAATAAAAATTTCATGTATATAACCCCAAGGTTTTGATTGTCATAAATTTCATCTAGAAGCATAAGGCACAAACCGAGCAACTCAGCGGAGGTCCAGCCAGCTTGCTGGCGTTTGTGCCTGGTATTGTTAGGCTTTAACCCTCCGTTGAAAGCCTGCTTTATTGCCAATGAAACCATAAGCTTCATAGAACTTGAACGAAGAGGTTCGGTTAGCGCCAGTTAATGGTGCATGTTCCTACGATTGATTCGTTTAACTCTGCTCCCAGCACGGCGCCGCCACTTTTAGTAATTTGTGTGCAAATCTCTTCCATGCGTGCATTATCCGGTCTTTGGACTGGCACACGTTCAAATTCCTCGATTAGATCCAGCGCTATCGATAATTCTTCGGGTTTTAACTGGCGTACTTTCATAGATGCCTAACGCCGCCAGCACAGGCCGAAGCACGCAGTGCGGAGGTCCAGCCCCGAAGGGGCGATTGTGCCTGGTCTTGTTATATGCATTTACCCAAGCACCTCTTGGTCTTGGTTTGATTCAGTTTGAAAAAGACCTTCTTCGCCGGGCCAGACGCACGGTAATGCCCGAAAACTCTTATTCTCATAATGAGTTTGGGCAACCCTGAGATACTCTGATAGAACACTTTCCCTGACTTCAATAAATTTAACAGGGAGGCCACTTACTACATCATTTGATAAATCACCGCCTTTAAATGAACTACCTTGGTTGATTAACTCACCTATATCATTCAAAAGCTGGTGCATTAGCTCGATACTGAGACCAGATATTATAATTTCAGGGTGACTCAGTGTTTCCTCGAAGCCAACCGTATATGAAAAGCTAGGGGAGTCTTCGCAGGCTACGGAAAGAACATGCCAGCCGTACTTAGCAATATCTTTGTCAACTTTATCGAATATTTTGGAATTACTCATTGTATTGCTTCTTGCATATAACGCCGCCAGCAGGGGCCGTAGTGAAGCGCAGCGGAACGGAGGTCCCAGCGCAGCGACTACAGCACCTTGTTAAAACTATTTACCCGAATAGTAAACCACAAATTTTGTATATCTATGCTCAACACCAGCTACCACTTTTAAAGATCTTACCAAGTGATAGCAATGTACCGGCTTGTAGCCAACTAGGTACTTAGCAAAGTCACTTTCATCGAACCATACAGAATTTTCATCGCAATTTGATCCGGTGCTTGTCGAACAATAGAGGCTTGGATACTTAAGTTTATTACCAAATACCGATTTTACTGCAGGCTTAGTTTTATCCGGCTTGGCAATGTACTCAGATGAATCCACTGACAACTCTGAGAACTTATCCTGTTCATTTTCACAAGCCAGCGCTATTTCTGGTAGCAAAAAAGCTAATATCAAAATTAAAAAAGTACTTCGCATCATGATGAGTTTTAACGCCCAATTCAGCGGGCAAAATTTGCGCAGCTAATTTTGATCCGCTGCAATTGATTGTTAGTTTTTGTCAGGTTCCAATGCCCTTCTTATGTTTTCAATGATTTTCTCTTTCGCAGCAGGGATTTCTTTGTTTATAGCTTCTACAGATCGCTTATTGTCTTCCATTGCTTGGGTGAACTTGGCTGTATTAGCCGGGCTAACACCACAATGGAAAGCAGCACCATGAATGATACGATCTAGGCTAAGCGCAACACCTTCGATTTCCTCGAAAAGCGCCTTATCCACCCAAAACTTGTTGAGCTTCGAGTAAGAAATGAATTCATCAATAGCTTTGTTGGCTGCATCAAACTGGGGTCCAAGTTCGTGTGTCGGTCCCGAGCGGTAAACAAAATCCTTGCCTTTCGACTCCATATCCACCAAACGGTGATACAACCCTTCGATAACCTTGATTCGCTTTTCGTGAAGCTTCGAAAATTTAATTTGATGCTCAAGCGTTCCAATTCCTATCGAAGACTTTATCTCTTCAGTTAAACGAGTCGTTCTTTCAAGTCTGTCAACCACATCATCAAAGCTATCTTTGAGGGCCTTTTCTTCGCCTCGTTTTTTAAAGTATGAACCAAAGTATGCACCTAATGCCGCAGATACCAAGGCCACGAGAGTAACGTAGGCATAGTGAACAGCTGACAGTGATACGCCATTCTCAACGATTTCCTTAGCTAGATCTTGTAGGTTCTCAACTGCCACTACTTATGTCTCCGTAAAACTAACGCCGCAATAACCGAGCGGAGCATTGCGTGGTAAAGTGAGCGAAGCGAACCACGCATTGCGGAGTCCGGTTGATTGCCTTGTTAACTGCTGCCTGCACCATACTCTACCTTTATTCTGTTAATCCAACCCCAATTGTGCACGGCCTTGTATTCAGTACCATTTAGCGGCCGACTGATTGAAAGTGTACTTTCTGAAACCCATTTCAGAGTTGGGGCTACTTCGTCTGGATGGCCATCAATTATATAAATATTACCGTTACTATTACCTAGTTCTTGCTGTGCACCGATTATTGATATTTGAGTACTAAACCCAGTTGTAGCACCACAGTCTCTTTGAAAGATAACGGCTTTATGAGAATTACCTGGTGATAGATATTCTTCGTGCACATAGTTTCCGCACATATCGCTGCCGATCCAGAAAAAAACGCCTAAGAAAGTCGCTGGTATAGCTAACAACGCTAAAACAATTCCAATGGTAATTTTTAATATGAGCTTCATAGGCAGTTAACGCCCGCAACACCGGGCAATTTGAAGCGTAGCGAAAAATTGATCCGAGTGCTTGCGTTTGTTAAGTGCTTTGCTTGGCATAGAGTTCCTTTGCTTTTGGCAGTCGCTTTACTATCGCTTTAAACCTTGGTCCTTTTCTTACATCAGCAATATTGTTTGTTCCATTTTTAGAATAGAACGCCTCGACCTTTTCAATATATTGCGCGCAGTAGTATATTTCTTGCCTATAGTCTTTGTTTTTTCTAGAGAGAATAGCAACACGCTCAAAATAATAAGGTGCGGGGACCAAGCCTGCCTTTTCCATGGTCTTTAGTTCAGCATCACAACAGCGCTTCATTGCCTCAAGATCATCTTTCTGTGCCTCAGCCAACTCCCAAGTTTGCTTGCCATCGACTAAGTTGGCACCGTCTGTTACTTCAGCGATTAATTCCACACTGGTTTTTAGCGAGCCATCCGCATTCTGTAAGGAAGGCTGCTTTTTCTTAAACAGAAAACTTAAGAGGCTCATTTGAACTCCTTGGCACTTAACGCTTGCATAAGCGGCGCCCGACTAGGGCGTCCGGTGGAGGCCCATCGGGCCGGAACAGACTTAATGCACTTGTTACAAGCTCACTCAAAAACCGGCCTCATAAAACTGCGTTCACAGCTTAGTACACAACGAGTTTCTTCAGCGTATTTGAAGGCGGCTTGGCAATCCGAGTCTTTGAACGAGGCCTCACGGTAAATTTCATAGGCTGCCAGAGATTCGAACGTGAATAGTGCGATGGCGATATTATTTGCACCCTCGGAAGGCAAGAAATACCCATGGTGCTGACCACCGAACCTCTGGACCAGAGGTATCCACATCTTGGAATAACGCTCGAACTCCGCGGCTTTGTAGGGATCTATGACGTACTTTAGGTAGCAGGTAACCACTTGAACTCCCTTTCAGTTGGCCTTGTAACGCCTACATTAAGAGGCTAATTATAGCTGGCTAAAATAACGAACGAAGTGAGCTAGCCAGCTGTAATTAGTCCACTTGAATTTTTTTTTAGGTATACAACATAACCAAACTAAGAAAGTACTGTACCTAATATAAAAACTAACACTATAAGCATTATTATGACTAAGTGTTTAAAATTGCTATCACTAAGTAATTTTAAATTTTGCTTCATGTGATTACACATTGCAGGGGTAAATTTCACACCACAATGCCGACAGAAATTATCACCAAACGAAACCTTTTTATTACATTCAGGACAATTGTATATTGCAGAGTGGAATCGCTCACCTGAGCTTCTATCAATCCAATCAAAATCGTCCATGCATGCTCCGTATACCTAACGCCGCGCTCTGCGGCAAATTTGAAGCGCAGCGGAAAAATTGTCCGACAGCAGCGCTTTGTTATGCATTGCTAACCGTAACCTGCCTTACCTCTGTTTGCACTCCAAGGTACTCATACACCGCCCGTACTTTTTTTACAAAGTTCTCATCTCTTGATAGTAATAAATTACAGAATGAGGCCATTGATGCGTGGCTATTATCGCTCAAAGCGGCGATAAATCGCCTTTCCTTATGTACTTTGGAGTCGGGGAAGTAGCCAAGAGTATTAAGCATGTTATACACACCGGTCACCTTTTGGTGTAGATGATAAGGTCTGTCAGGGTAGATAGGGTTTATACGAATCTGGAAGAAATCTTCTAAGCTGTTGATTTGATCGTTCTTTGGGAGCTTAACTTTGACAGCATCCCATATTTTTTCGATCACTTTCGGAGGCTCGATATTATTTAGTTCCTTTGGACCTATACCCACTGACTCTCTGTAGGACTTTATTCCATTCCACTCTTTTGTATCTGGAATGTCTCTTGACATGGTATTTTCAAGCTCATGAAGCGTAGATTTATATTGCTCCTTCATTAATTCAGAATACTCTTTAATCTGCGTCCTCATTCCAGCAGGAAGTTCTTCAGCGTTTTCGAGCATACCATCCATAAGCTGTGTAAAAGCAGCCAATTGTTCCTCATGAATATCAGAAATGCTATCACCCGATCTTCCGCCAGAGAACTTGAACAGCCACTGGTTCATTGAATTTTCAATGCTTCCATATTCATTATCATTGCTACAGTATTCTTCGAACGCTTCAAATACGTCTCTGCTAGTGATGGTCGCTTTGTCAGTGATGATGAATCCAGGTTGCTCAATGACGATTTTTAAATGATATGAACCAAGGTCTTTTAGAACATTAAGAAAGTCGCTTTCATAGCCGGAAGATCGTCTTATCTCTTTAAGAGTTTCGTCAGAGTAAACAATTTGAAACTTGTCCATTAGCTCTCGCCCAAAGCTACCCACGCTATTCTTAACCAAAAGATCAAGGATGTTTTGATCTAAGTATAATGTCGGCTTCCCTGAATATTGTGGTGTAGGTGTAGTATCCATACTCATCTCAGATTGCATAACGCCGCGCTCTGCGGAAATTTAGGAGCGCTAGCGAGTAAATATTCCGTAGCAGCGCCTTGTTATAGGGCTATACACAGCCCTCTGTATTATAAGCAAGGTGCATCTAGCTCAACGATATAACCTGTCCATTATTGACGCGTATAGATTGAATTTTAAACTTTCTATCCATGACGGTTACCTCTTATGACCTGATCATATACTTACTATTACGGTTCATAAACGCAGGCTCTGTTCCTTCCAATATATCGAGAACGATTCCATTAATTTCAGGGTTCTCAATAGCCCCAGAAACGTAAGACATTTTATTAGCATCAGCCCTATCGAATACCGCATGAATGATTTGCTCTGCATCGCAAGTAACAGCTAGGTTTGCATTATGAGTAACCATAATCACCTGCCTCCGATCTTTTGCTTCTTTTATTACAGGAACCAACAAGGAATAAACTGTCTGGTTGTCCAGATTTTCTTCCGGCTGATCAAGAACTATAGGGCGAGTTTCTTTATCGACCAGCAGATAAAAAATTAGTAACAGCGCTCCCCGCTGTCCCGGCGATAACTTTTCTACAGGCACACCCTGTAGCAGAAGCGAATACCTAGACTCCAAGAAATTCAGACCAAAAATATAGTCGTAAAAATCAATAAGTTTTTGATCACTCTTCAAAAGCTTACCTTCAATATCTATTAATTCCTGAGATGTTGAGCCAGTCCTTCTATCATATTTAAGCATATCCAATAGCGTATTCAAAAAAACCACCACGCCATCGGCAGTCTCAAAGTCACTGACATTTATCAACTGGTCAAGCTGATCAAAACCCTCCATTTCGCCAGAGAAAGTCCCTGAGCTGCGCTTGATATAATTGAAAAATGTTTGGCGTAACGAAGTTACCGAATTACTTGCTTCAAAAGTAAGTTCAAATTCATCTTTAACAAGCCGATGCGATTCTATTAGGTTTTGAACGGGCTTATACATACTCCGCTGCAATTGCTGAATATTCTCTAAATATCCAAATACATCTCGTACTTTCGCTTCTCTTTTTTCAAGTAGCAATTGAATTCTTTCAGGAAGCTTCCCATAGGCTTCAAGCTGAGCTTGATAAAATTTTAGCGAGTCAGATTGATCTGAAGATCCTATAATATCCTTTTTTTGATCCTCCCATTCTTTAAGGGCACCTAGATAGGCTTGGTACTCTTTATTTGGCTGATCGAGTTCTTTGTCGAGTTGCTTTATTTTAACTTTGATAGCAGCAACTTCTTCACTATTTTCAGTGTCACTTAAAGAAATTTTGGAAATACCATCATTAATGGCAGAAACAGCTTGAATTAACCCACTATCATCGACCTTAAAGTTAACTACATCCTCCCAATTAACTCCCGTTTTTTCCAAATGTTCAGAAACTGAGTCTCTGGCACCATCCACTGTTTTTGCTAGGCTATTAACAGACTGAATAATTGCCTCGAAAGAATTCCTCTTTGCGACAAGATCCGATTTCTCCAAAGCATTGTTCGAATTCTTTAGTTCAAGCTCTTTAAGACGCTCCCGCAATCCTTTAATAGTCTCTACCGTTGCCTTCTGTTCTTCTGTTTGAACTGCATCTGGGGGACTAATTGATTCAGGCTTTATTATATCATGTGAGGAAAGTTCACTTTCCTTATGGGCTATGCGCTCTTTAATTCGCTTCAAACGGTCAGTAGAAAAATTATTTTCTGCTTCGATAATCTGAAAATTGATATCCGTAAGGCTTGCCCTAGAAGAATTAATGGCACTCCTAAGAGAGGACTCGCGATCAAAAAGCAATGCATCAAGTGATGCATAGTGTTGTTTATCTGATGAATCGACATGAGAAAAAATCACCGACTTCAGTTCCTTCTCAAACCTACTCGCCCCCTCCTGCCCATCCGAACTACACAGCTCTTCGAAATATTTCTGTGATATATATTTAACACGGTCTACAGAGGACTGATCAGGATTATCACTAAGTAAAGTAGAATATTCTTCACCACTCGCCCACTTTATAGTCGCAGAAAATTCGCGAGACCATGACATTTTCGGGTCTCTAAACCGCTTGCCCGTTAGGAATGAAAAATATTCGGAAACACCAGAGCCACCAGTTAGTGCGACGATATCTGCAAGCGCACTTTTACCACTACCTTTATTGCCAATAATCGCTATTAAGTCCGCATTCAGATCAATGGATGTCCCGTCAAACCAAGAATCGCTGGTAGTCGCTCCATCTATTTTTCTTACCGAAATATTATCAATTAACTCTGTTGGATGAGACTCCGACCACCTTAGTTTGGCTGGCTTCTCGCCTATAAAACTCCTACTGACTGGTTCTCTTATCGCCTGCATCAACCCTTTAAAACATGGCTCAGCTTTCAACCATGTGATCCTACTACTGGGAAAAACGGCATAATTGACAAATGCATGAGCATCACTGCCTGCTACTGCAAGCCTTGGAATACCATTCAATGCATTAGTAAAGTCATCAAAAAAACCTTCATTAGCTTCTGACTTAACGCCTATAAAAGCTTCGCGATAAACCTCTTTTCTGGTCTCAAAGATATGAGGAAATGAGAAATACTCTCTGGCTGACGAGAAGTGCTCTTGGTGGTCTAAGCGCACAAGCCCATCACTTGTGTCCCAAGGCATCATTACGACACCACATTCATGCGGTAAAGAGTTGAATGCGCTTACAAAACTATCCTTCTTAATTTCTATAATTTTAGCGCCAAATCCATAAGCTATATCAACGTCCGCCAGGTCTAAATTTTGTGCCCCATGGGTTCGCCTTATGGCATCATCCGTGTGATTTTGGGCATAATCAGCTATTGCTTCATACGACAAGCTACGATCAGTTACCGCCAGCAATAGCTTGGACTTAAAATCTTCCAACTGCTGCTTTGACAGTTCTTCAGAAAAGATGCCGTGAACATTGAGCCTATATCGGGTGGGCGACTGCACCCTTAATTCCATCCCCGGCAACACGGTTTTAGTAAACTCAATTTCAGGGTGGTTTTGTAAATACTCTCGAAGAGCGTGATAGCCGTCAAATGTCCAATAGTCCTGAATAACAAATACTTCAGCTTCAGCTTCCTCCAGCGCGGCAACCATTAGGCGGAGCTGTTCTTCTTTTTGTACTGCAGACAACCCATGTAGTTTAACTCCATTCCATTGGAAAGAAGCTGGCGAGTGTATGTGGAAATCCCAAACTCTCCATGTTGACCCTTTGGGGGAATATCTCATATCCATCCTATATTTATTTTTACTTACACCCATAATACGTGCGGTCTGGATGTTAAGTTAGATTCTTTAAATTTTTCATTAAAAAAATGTAAAACACATAAGCGCAGACTATCGTAGCCCTATAACGCTTTGCTAAACGGCGCACAGCTTGGTGATTGGTTTTGCATAAAATTGGCGAAGCCAATGCAAAACTAAGCGTCGAGCTGGGCGTCCAGTGGAGGCCGATAGGCCGGAACGGTGTTTGAGCAACTTGTTATAAGGCACTACTGAACACTCGTTTTTATGAGCTTTGCACACACTACACAAAGTCCAACAAAAAAAAGTGTAAACCCCAGCATTGCTAATACAGCACCAATAGGTTTTCCCGTAAGAAGCCCCTCTATAGCAATGTAACCTGTACTTAGACCAAACAGGCCAAAGAAGATAATACAAACCAGCATCATAAAAAATACTAGCGGCTTCTGTAGACGTTTAAATTGCAGCCCAATTATTACTGCTTCAAAAAATCCCATGCACCATTCTCGAATGACTTATAACGCTTGTGTATGGGGCGGCTGGAGCGCAGCGTAAGCCGTCCCAGCACGCGCTTTTTGCGTGCGAACATGACACACTTGTTATATGTTTTTAATCGCACTATCGGTTCTCTGGTTTAATGTCTTTAACTGCATTAGAAAAATCAGTTATTTCAGCCGCAGTGTACTTTGTATTTACCCTAGACATTGAAGCGGGTTGATGTAAAAGACTTACGCCAACTCTACGCTCCTTTTTTGGACGTATTGGCCGAGGAGAAAACCCACCACCACAATTTGGGCAAACGTTCATTAGCAAGTTGCTGACGCAATTAGAACAAAAAGTACATTCATAAGTACATATACGAGCTTCAGTTGATTCTGGAGGAAGATCTTTATCACAGCTTTCACAGTTGGGGCGAAGTTCTAACATAGATTAAGATCTCCTTAGCTTTTCGGACATATAACAGTTTTATTCATGCGCATGCGCGTTTACAACCCTGACTGTAAAGTCAGAAATGATATCTAATATATTGTTAAATAATAATTTAATTGGATTTTTCAAAAGACACAGCTCCCTGTAAACGCGCATGCGCATTATCATTCTTGACCTTGCGCGTTATCATCCTTGTGGATAAACGTATCTAACTGATTATGTACGCTTTTTCACTTTTGTCCAATATCAATTTGAGCAAGGCTAAGCAGATAAACACGCACATTTTTTGACACAATAAAAATATACTGTATAAATAATCAGCTTTATTAATTTTTTATCCACAAGGAGAGCCGGATGAAAACAAGCCCTTTTCTTAACACTATTCGTCAATCCATGCGTGCGCGTGGTTACAGTTTACGTACTGAAAAAACGTATATTTACTGGATTAAACAGTACATTGTATTCCACAAACTTAAACACCCTTCTTCAATGGCTGCTCAAGAAGTGACGGCATTTTTAAGTCATCTTGCCATACGTTTAGGCACTCCTTTGCCACTCACCTACTGCAATCTGGCCGGGACATTAGAACGGTACAAGAGCTATTAGGGCATAGCGACGTAAAGACGACTCAAATTTATACTCATGTTTTAGGTCAGCATTTTGCAGGTACGGCTAGCCCTCTAGATGCATTATTTTAGCCACAAAAAAGGGAGCTAATCAGCTCCCTCTCAATTCATCTTTATTACCTTACAAGTAACCTACCCTTTCAACACTGGCGTGTCACACGCCACATCCGCATTTTGTGCACGGTGGCGTAGGTAATGATCCATTAGCACGATGGCCATCATGGCTTCGGCGATGGGTGTGGCGCGAATACCAACGCATGGGTCGTGGCGGCCTTTGGTGATGACTTCGATTTGCTCACCCTTGGTGTTAATACTACGGCCGGGGATGCGCAGGCTTGATGTGGGTTTTAACGCTATGCTAGCGGTGATGGCTTGACCAGTTGAGATGCCACCTAAGATGCCGCCTGCGTGGTTTGAGCAAAAACCTTCTGGGGTCATTTCATCACGGTGCTCGGTGCCTTTTTGCTCTACTACGGCAAAGCCGTCGCCTATTTCTACGCCTTTTACAGCATTAATGCTCATAAGGGCGTGAGCGAGTTCGGCATCTAAGCGGTCGAAAATCGGTTCGCCTAAGCCCACGGGTACGCCTTCGGCACAGACGGAGATTTTAGCGCCTATGGAGTCGCCTTCTTTGCGTAGCGCGTCCATGTAGGTTTCCATCTCGGCAACGATATCGGCGTCAGGCGAGAAGAACGGGTTTTCGTTAACGTGTGCCCAGTCAAATTTATTCATATCGACTTTAAGCGGGCCAAGTTGTGATAAATACCCACGGATAGTGACGCCTTTGCTGGCTAAATACTTTTTAGCAATGCCTCCTGCTGCTACACGCATGGCTGTTTCGCGTGCGGATGAGCGGCCACCCCCTCGATAGTCACGGAAGCCGTATTTGTGTGTGTAGACATAATCGGCATGCGCAGGGCGGAAAGTTTCGGCGATATTGGTGTAATCTTTTGAGCGTTGGTCGGTGTTTTCTATCAATAAACCAATCGATGTACCGGTGGTTTTACCTTCGAAGACGCCAGATAAAATTTTGACGACGTCGGCTTCACGGCGTTGTGTTGTATGGCGTGAGGTGCCGGGTTTGCGTCGATCAAGATCGCGCTGTAGATCGGCTTCGCTGATTTCGATACCCGGAGGGCATCCATCTATGATGCAGCCTAAAGCGGGGCCATGGCTTTCGCCAAAGGTGGTGATGGTGAAAAGCTTACCGTAACTGTTACCCGACATCGTTTACCTTCTCTTTCGTTATTCGCGTGCTATACCGGTGCGTGATTATACTGTGATTGTCAGAATTCGTCGCGATATTGCGCTAATTCTTCTTTTGTAATGACAAATACGCCATTACCACCCATAGGTAATTCAACCCAAGTGAGAGGCACGTGGGGGAACTGCTCCATTAAATGGACTTCGCTGTTGCCCACTTCTACCACCAGCAAACCTCCGTCATGTAAATAATCGCAGGCTTCGCGAAGAATCTGGCGGGTTATATCTAAGCCATCATTACCCGATGTGAGCGCGAGTTCTGGCTCGTGCTGGTACTCTTTAGGCATGCTGGTAAAGTCAGCATGATCAACATAAGGTGGGTTAGAGACGATTAAATCGTACTGTTGGCCTTTTACACTGGCAAATACATCACTTTCGATGGCTTGTACACGCTCTTCTAATTCATGATCAGCAATGTTAAGGCGAGCAACTTCCAAGGCATCTGAGGATATATCGACCAAGTCCACTTCTGCATCTTCAAACGCGTAAGCGCAGGCAATACCAATACAACCGCTGCCTGTGCACAAATCCATTATGCGCTCGACAGGGCCAGGGCGCAGAAAAGGAGAAAACTCGGTTTCGATGAGCTGTGCAATGGGCGAACGTGGTATTAACACCCGCTCATCTACACGAAACGGCATTTGCATAAACCACGCTTCACCTGTGATGTAAGGCAAAGGGCGACGTTCTTCTACGCGCTGGCGCACGTAATCAATGATGGTTGTTTTTTCGGTATCAAGCACACGCGAGTCCATGACGGCTGGATCGGCATTCCAAGGTAAATGAACTGCCGCCAGCACTAGCTGCACGGACTCATCCCACGTGGATACATGGCCATGACCTAAAAAGACCTTGTGTTGATTCATTAAACTGCAAGTCCAACGAACGTAATCGCGTAAGGTGTGTAATTGGGATGCAATGTTTGCTTGATCTATCATCATGAGAATCGGGATAATACCCAGCCGGCTATAAAAGGCCTGACAGTTTAATGAATTCATACAATTGGCGCTATGTCTGACGATCAAAACTCATCTAATAAGCGGTTTTCGCCCGCAAACTCGCCCGTAGGCTCGCCAGACGCGTCTACCAACACCGATAGTGGTCCTAGTTTTTTGGATCTTATGAGTGATGTTACGCCCATTAAGCATGACAAAGTCGCCAAGGCGAACACTAAACGGTTACGTAAACGCACGGATCTAGCATATTTGCGTGCGCAAGCGGTTCAAGAACAAGACAAAGTCATTGATGGCTTATCCAGCGAGGTCGTCGAGATTGTTGAATCTGACGAAGAGTTGATCTTTGCTACCTCCGGCATCCAGATTGCTAAGCTCAAACGTCTCCGTAAGGGCCATATCCCCTGGGAGGCGGGTATAGATCTACACGGAATGACGGTCGACGAAGCGCGAAACGAGTTGAGCAAGTTTATTCGCGATTCTACTTTTGAAGGCTTACGCTGTGTGATTGTGGTTCATGGTAAGGCATACAGCCAAGCGGGTAAGCAGCCCGTGCTTAAATCGTATGTTAATGATTGGCTTAGACAGCTCCCGCAGGTGTTGGCTTTTGCATCCGCGCAAGCGCGAGACGGCGGCACGGGTGCTTTGTATGTGCTTCTGCGTCAAAGCAAGTCATAATGCACTTTACGAACGCGTAACGTTAACGTAACGTAGCGCCCTTTTTTACCAACTGGGGATACACTCGTGATGGAAAAAGCATACGCCACCATTATTGAGCAAGTCGGCGAAGATCTTAACCGCGATGGTTTGTTAGATACGCCTGCCCGCGCGGCAAAAGCGATGGCTTATTTAACAAAAGGCTATAAACAAAACCTTGAAGAAGTCGTAAACAACGCCCTTTTTGAGTCTGACAACAGCGAGATGGTATTGGTAAAAGATATCGAGCTGTACTCTTTGTGCGAACACCATATGCTACCTTTTATTGGTAAAGCACATGTCGCTTACATCCCCGATGGTAAAGTGCTTGGCTTGTCTAAAATTGCGCGCATTGTTGATATGTATGCTCGCCGTTTACAGATCCAAGAGAACATGACCCAACAAATCGCCGAGGCTATTATGTCGGTCACAGGAGCCAAAGGTGTAGGCGTTGTTATCGAAGCAAAGCATATGTGTATGATGATGCGTGGTGTAGAGAAGCAAAACGGCTCGATGAAAACCTCCATGATGCTTGGTACATTCCGCAGCAAACCAGAAACCCGTGCTGAGTTTCTATCATTACTTAATTAGCGATATTTAAGGCTCGTAATGTCAGCGGCTGTATTAGATACACCTGACATTACGACGCAACCGCTCCCCCCTCGTTATTCAACGGAAGATGCAGCACTAGCCGAGTTCCAACACCATTCACGCCCTTTTCTACGCGTATTGTGCCTCCTAGCACTCCATGAACAATATTGTGCACTATGTGCAGCCCTAACCCTGTACCACCTTGGTTACGCTTTGTGGTAAAGAAGGGATCAAATATAGTGTTTAGGTGCTCTGTCGGTATCCCTCCTCCGTTATCGGTCACGAGAATGTCGACAAACCCGTTCACAGGAGGCGTAGCGGTAACCTCAATAACACCGCTCATACCGTCATCAAATGCATGTACTAGCGAGTTTTGAATCAGATTTTGTATCACCTGCCCAAGCGGACCTGGGTAGCTCACCATTTTTATATTGGGTGGAATATTGAGTATGAGCTGATGCGGTGAATGATGAATCTGATTTTTCATGAGGGCACTGATTTTTTCGACTTCCTCAGCCAAATCAAAACGATGACAGGTCGCATTAGCACGGTCGGAGGCTACTTGTTTAAATTGCTGAATCAGCAGACCTGCTCGGTTTAACCCTTCGTTGGCTAGGTCTAACCCTTCGTTTTGTTGATGCAAAAAGCGATCTAGATCAGAGCGCTTCATCGCTCCGCTGTTAAATGAGTGCAACATCTCCGCCAGCCGCTCTCGCATTGATCTAAATGTCAGCATAGCCGAGCCAATGGGCGTATTAAGCTCATGAGCAATTCCCGCCACCAATAAGCCTAACGATGACAGCTTTTCCGTTCTAATCAGCTCTTCTTTTGATAACTGTAACTGCTCAATAACACGCTCAAGCTCTTTATTGCTGGCGTTTAGCTCTTTCGATTTTTTATCCAAGGCAGTGGTGGCTTTTGCAAGCGCAAAGGCCAAAAACGTGACGGCAATTAATATGACTAACGCTATCAGGCTATAACGCCATATCAATTCCTTGCGCAACTCAGCTAAGTGCGTAACCACCGATACGGTATAGATAACGGTCGATTCTTTAACAAGATCATCTAAATTGCCCACCACCAAGCGCTTATAGGTCCACAAGCCCTGATCATTTAAAATTTGCCCCGTGCTTGAATGCGATTGCGTCATTTGTTCCCACACATCTGGGTGCACAAGCGAGAAGCGGTCATTTAAACGGTTAAACATAAAGCCCCAATCTTGCTCTATGTCTGATGAAAGCAGCCAATAGCCATCCGAATTAATCACCATGGAATTTTCAGAACGCTGATCGCGGTTAAATAAATAACTGCCATCAAGGTTTAAAACAAACAGGCCTATCACTTCGCCACTAACATCGCGCACTTGTGTTACCGAGCGCAAAGTGGGTCTGTAAGGTATTTCGATCTGATTATTTTCCATGTTGAGATCAAAGGGCGTTATAAAAACTTCGTCTTTGCCCAACGCCATGCCCTTCATAACGTAGTAGCGCTTAGCTTTATTTTGCATTTCGTGATTGCGGCGGATAATACCAGTACTACTGGCTCGTGCATCATTATCAACACGCACCCATTCATTTCCATCAGGTAGGATCATGCGGATTTGCATATACTGTGGGTACGCCGAACTCACCGAAAGGAAGGTCTGGCTTAGCAGCTTTTGCTGCTCCTCCCGGGTCACATCATTATTCGTCATGATAGATTGCGCAATATTGCGAATAATCAGCGTACTACGAATCACCTGGTTGCTACCGACTTCCAAGAAGCTGTTCTCTTGATCAACCACTTCATCTTGCAAGCGTTTGGTATCACTAATTTCACGCGAATAATGGGCATCAAATAATAAAAACGCCCCTAGAGGAATAAGAACCCACCATGGAAATGCATAAAGAAACCATGCTTTTATAGGGCTTTTGAGAAAGCGGCCTAGTATTTCAGAAAGCATGTAAGTGCCTACCGCTGAGCCAGCCAGTCAATAAGTGCCTCAGGCGGTAATGCTTTGCTATACAACCAGCCTTGGCCTAATTCACAACCATGTTTTACGAGCCAATCGGCCTGCTCTTTAGTTTCTACGCCTTCAGCGATAACAGAAATGCCTAAACGCTTGCTTAGCTCTATGATCATGTTTGATAGAGCCACGCTTTTGTCATCAGCGGTGAGCTTAGTGACAAAGATCTTATCTATTTTTAATTGATCAACTGGTAACTCAAATAAGTATTCAAGTGACGACATACCGGTGCCAAAATCATCAATAGACACACTACCCCCTGCTTTTCGGTGCTGTTCTAACAGGGTTGATACTCTATTGTGCGATGTCATGATCGCTGTTTCGGTCACCTCAACGCATATCCGGCTTGGACTGATACCCGCCAATGCACACTGCTCGTGAAGTGCGCTAATCACATTTGAGTGCTCAAACTGTCGTACCGAGTAATTAATGCTCACCGTGATATCGGTGTAACCTTTCGCATCTAACTGCTGAATAAACTCACATGTTTTACACGCCACAAACCGACCTAACTCATGGATATAAACCGACTGCTCTGCAATGGGGATAAAGTAGTCCGGCGATACCGATCCATTGAGGTTGTTCCAGCGAATGAGCGCTTCAACGCCCATTAGCGCTCCCGTTGCCATATTTAGTTGTGGCTGAAAGTGCAGTTCAAACTCGTTTTGACTAAAAGCGTCCGAAAAGTCCTGCATTATGCGGAAACGATTAACCGCTTCTTGGTCCAGTTTAGAGTCATGAAAACTACAACTCCCTGGCCCATGCAATTTTGCCCTTCTTAAAGCAGACTCTGCCGCTCTCAAGAGGTCTGCCGCATCACGGGATTTATTATCCAAAGACACTTCGGTAAAGCACGCCGATAAGTTATGGGAGGTTTGCTCAATAATAAACTTTTCATTAAACGCGTCTTTGGCCGCCGCTAGATTAACGATCTCTTTAAAGCCTACCACAGCAAACAAATCTGACTGTATGCGAGCCACAACCGCTGGCCGCTGAAACACTTTATGTAAGCGATCCGATACCGCTTGGAGTACAAAATTACCAAACGTAGAGCCAAATAAATTATTGAGTACAGAAAAGCCATCAATATCAATCATGACCAGATTGAAGAAGTCCGCTTTTGAGCATGTCCTTATACGAAACATCTCTCGTAACAACGCACTGCGGTTAGAAATACCCAACAAATCGTCTTCATAAGCGACTCTATCGAGCTTGCTCACAAGGGCTACGTTACCAAACCCTTTTGAAGCATTGGCAGCAAAAACGTGTAATAGCTCTTTTTCTGTATCCTCTAAATGACGGCCTGTTGCGACATAGACGGCAAACTCAGCCTGTGAGGTAGACTGCGCAAAAAACAGCACCTGCGAATTTTCGGTTTCAACGCTGTGCTTCTCACGCAAGGATTTTTCGATTAACGATTGGATGTATCCGTCTGGTAACTCGCTCAACCCTTTATTGACATATGATTTGTATTTACCACTGGCACCAATGGTAATGGGTTCAAACACACTGCCGTTTGTTAAGCCTATGTCGGTTGTTTTGCTCGCACAGACTAAACCTTCACATGGCACATTAATTAATTTTGCCAACTCATCTAACGTAGCGCTTGCAAGATCGGGAAGCGTTTTCATCGCTTGCAAACGGTTGCTGGATTCAATAATTAAATGCAAGCCGCGGTGTGCTGCACTAATCGTTTTTAACTGGTGATAATTCCGTATTGCGCCTGTCAAAATATTCACAATACCGCGTGAGGCCAAATCGGATTTAAGGCAATAATCGGTTAAATCAAAGTCCTGCATAACAAACTTTGCTGGGGCAATTCCAGGCTGGCCTGTCAGCAAAATAAAACGGGTTTCCGATAGGCCCAAAATATCACGGACAGCGTTCATTAAACGCAAGCCAGCATCTTCGGTTTCCATCATGACATCGATAAATGCGACAGCAAAATCGTGATCAACCGATAAGACCTTGCTAGCTTCGGCCATGCTATAAACATTAACAACTTCTATAGGTTTATCGAGGATAACCGCATCGCGCAGTGCAAAATTGAGAGAGTTTTGAAAATCTTTGTCGTCATCAACCGCTAGAACACGCCATACATCCCTTCGGCCTTGGTTACCCTCTTGGGTTTCTGGCGAGAACAGCATTTCATCATCAATTCCATGGTAATTTTCCGCACGATCCATTGAGGGTCCCCTGTGCAAGTAATGTTCGGTAAAACGCTTAAAACTGGCAATCAGCAATTGCCAAAAAAATCTTATTATTCAGCTTTTGTACATAGTAGTTAACACAGTTATTTTAATCCACTTTATCGGATAAAAACTGACATAATCGCTCATGAATTAGTACAAGATAAAAGAACACAACTACGGCAGCCATAGATAACGAGAGAACATTAGCGACTAAGCGATTGATTTTCCAACTCAACTAGCGCTGCTTCCGCCACTTGTCGCCCCACAGCGATCACTTCCGTTGCCATATGGAAGTCATGAAATCGGCATGTATCAGTAGGAACAGAAATGAGCAAATCAGGAGGATAACCCGCCACTTTGTATTGGCTAAGCGCTCCCTGCATCACTTCAATCGCCCCCATGAGAATATCGATGTTACCATCGAGCTTTGATTTTCGAAGCGCTTCTTTATCGGCTTCTAACTCGCGCAACACTTGTGCATCGTAATGAGGGCCATCTGTCGCCAAAATAGGGCAACTAGGCTGGGGGACTTCAAAATCAGGTAGATCTCCCTGCCCATTTAAATCGACGGCGATAATCAAATCGGAATGAGCCGCGACAGTCGCGACAATAGGCAGCGGGTTAAGAATACCGCCATCAACTAATACTCGGCGGTTTTCTTCTACCGGTGTAAACACACCGGGTACAGCGATAGAAGCACGGATAGCATCTTGCAGCGATCCGCGTTGAAACCATATTTCTTTATGATGCACCAAATCCGTAGCGACAGCGGTAAAAGGAATAGGCAACGATTCAATGTCGGGGTCACCCGCTATTTCACGCAGTTTACTAAACAGCTTATCACCACGAATCGCGCCCATTTTGAACGTGATATCTAACATGGCAAGCACGTTAAAACGATTCAACGTTTTAACCCAATCTGCATAATCCTCTAAAGCGCCAGCAGCATATAAACCACCTACTAACGCTCCCATGGAGCTGCCCGCTACACAATTAATGGTGTATCCATGTTCTTCAAGGACTTCTATCACACCAATATGTGCATAGCCTCGTGCACCACCGCTGCCTAGGACTAATGAGACCGTTGCCATGAATGCTACCCCTCAATAACTAACACCACTACCGATGCAAACTCTTGCAAAACTGAAGGCACCCACGCTCCAACTGAGGTGACAGGAATATCCACATTACGCGCGAGTAACGACGCGCTAAGCTGCTCTGCCAAACGCTGGCTTTTTTCAAGTGCATCTTCAAAGCCGTTACCCTTGTGATGTACAACCAATGTAGCTTGGCGCCCTTCCTGTACTATTTGCTGATTAATTTGTGTTAACACATCAATATCAGGTTGCTGATCAACCGCTAAAATGGCGAAGCCTTGATCCAGAGCGTCAGCCCCAATTCTCGCGGCAGCGTCTGTCTCGATTAGATCAAGATGCGCGTAAACTTTACGGTTGCCTCTCTCTACAATGTAGACTACTGCATACTGACCAGGCAATTTAGCCGTGATAACGAATTGAGAATCCACCAAACCTAACAAGGTAGACTCATTAAACACCTGATTAGCCCAGACAGTGCTACTGCCACACGCTCGTCCATTACATGTAAACAGTAATTCAGCATCGCTTTCTTTTAGCTGGTCAGTAAAGAAACGATTAAGCTCGCGCGTTCGAGTTCCTTGCGGAATTTGATAAGTAATGCGCGTTAGTTGCCCAGATAATCGCTGAGACGATTCAGGCCTTTCCACGCCATTAACGGTTTCTATACCCCCTAGCACGAGGCGATAATCAGCATCGGGGGTGAGACGATAATTAACAATCCAAGAACCGCGATAGCGCTCAATACTTGTATCATCTGATGAGCCTCGCACATCAGATGCAGCTAAGGCGTGGGGCATTACACCCAGCGACAATCCAAACAGCCCTACCAACAAAGCTTTTTCGATAAACGATTTAACAGTGTTTATTATCATGTAGCGTCCTTTTTTAACTGCAGTGTAGCAAAAAGGATCAGACTAGCGTGTTATTGATATCAGTGGCTATCCTTAATGCAGGTTCGGCATCCATATGTAAATGATGATTACCGGGCAAACGTATAACATCGAGCTTGTCTAATTGATCCATACGAGCTTGCGCATCCGACATATCAATACCATCCAAGCCTAGGTACAAACGCACCGGTGCTTTAACAGCTTTGAGGCAGGACATGACTTGTTTTTCAGTCATGCGATTGATGGACGGCAACATAAGACGGTGGTCGCTACACCAAGAATACCCTGTTTCATCATGCTTTACGCCACGTTCGACAAGCCATTCCGCCGATTGGCGTGAAACGGGCCACCGGCTTGTCATGCGCACTTTGATGGCTGATTCAAGATCAGGATAAGGGCGCAATGTTCGTCGTTTTAAGCGCTTTTGCTTAAGAATAGCTTCGGCCATGAGCTGAGGTAACTTCTTTTCGTCATAGACTGGCGGCCCCATGCCTTCAATCATGTAGAGGCGATTGACCCGTTCAGGGAATAACGCAGCAAACAATACAGCGACCGAAGCCCCCATTGAATGCCCTAACAGAGTAACTTTGTTATAGCCATGCAGATCCATTAACGACAACAAATCACTCACGTTTTCCCAAATATAATACGTATCGCCAGGCGGGCGATGATCAGAATGACCATGACCGGCTAAATCCAGAGCCACAAAGTGGAAATTGGTTAGATGCTTACGTAACTCGTTAAATGAACTCGCATTATCTAACCAGCCATGCAGGGCTATAATTGTCTCTGGCTGCCCTTGCCCTGACTCAATGGCACGCAAAGTCAGGTGATCGAGGGCGTATGTTACTTCATGCATAGCAATACCTATTGAATAGCTCACCTGCTGTACTGATGAGCGAACAAAACTATCCTAATGTGATTAGTGAGGAATGCGAATCCCTTGCGCTGCTCCAGGCCACTCCATATCCATTGAAATTAACTGCCCAGGCAGAAATGGTTCAGGATACAAAATGGAGCCCTGTAAAAGATAACTGGTCAGTAAACCAATTAAAGGCTGATGTGTAACGACTAAAAGTTCAGGCTTCCAGTATTGCTCTAACGCCGCCACGGCATCAGGAATGGGAGTATCAGGCGTTAGGCGATCATCTAAAATAATTTCGATCGCCCCTGCAGCCTTAGCGCCGCTATTAGCGTGCAACGTTTTCATGTGGGCAGCTACCAAATCAGCGGTTTGCCGCGTGCGATAAAACGGGCTGGCAATAATGCGAGTGACGGGAGCCAAACGGTTCGCGTACTGCTTAGCTTGCTCATTAACAAACGCAATACCTTGCTCTGTTAGCTCCCGTTGCTCATCGGTGGCGCTTGCCCAACTGGCCTCGCCGTGTCGCATTAATGTCAGCATTAAACTGTTGTCCTTGGTAGCACGAATTCAACATCTGTACTTTGCTCACTGGTCATTAGCGCTTTTGCAACTTCTTTAACGTGAGCACCGTTAAATACTATCTCGTATAAACCGGCTACTAGAGGCATGTAGATATCCATTTCATCGGCTTTTTCTTTGATGATACGGATGGTATTCACACCTTCTGCCACTTCCCCTAACGACTTAACGGCTTCATCTAGCGAAATACCACTTCCTAGCGCAAACCCAACGCGGTAATTTCGGCTCAAGGGAGACATGCAGGTTACGATTAAATCGCCTACTCCGGCTAAGCCTAAAAAGGTCATGGGGTTAGCCCCCATACTCACAGCGAAACGGCTCATTTCTGCCAAGCTGCGCGTTAACAACATACTTTTCGTATTTTCTCCCATGCCTAAGGCCGCACTCAGACCTGCGGCTATGGCATAGATATTTTTTAGTGTGCCGCCTAGTTCAACACCATAGGTGTCCGAACTTGCGTAGACGCGAAAGTAGCTTTGTTGTAGAGCATCTTGTACAGCTGCACGCAGAGGCTCATGGTTACTAGCAATCACCGTTGCTGTTAATTGATGTTGAGCGACTTCTTTAGCAAGGTTAGGACCGCTTAAGACGCCTACGTTAGCTTGCGGTAGTTCATCTTTTAATATCTGACTCATCAGACTAAAAGTTTCGCCTTCAATACCTTTAGTGGTACTGATCACACACTGCTGCTCAGTCACAATGTGTTTAATCTGATGCACAACACTGCGAAAGCTTTGGCTGGGAATAGCCACAAAAACAAGCTCAGCACCGACAACCGCCGACTCTATATCAGTAGTAGCCGTTAACGCCGGCGATAACGGGTAATCAGGTAAATAACGGCTGTTCGTGTGTTGCTGGTTAATCTCATCAGCTCGGTCTTTATTTCGCATCCACTGCGCAACTTGAATCCCTTTTTCGGCCATGATGTTGGCAATAACTGTACCAAAGCTACCACCACCCAACACAGCAACTTTTCGCTGCTCTGCGCTCATGTTAGATCCTTAGCTTATTCAACTCAGTGCTCACGATCGTCTACATTATCCAGTAAACGATCAACACCCTTGAAAATAAAAACAATCACAAAATAGGCAACTATCGACACAACTAGAAACACGCCAAGCTGCAGGTAATCACCCGTTCTGTTAAACCCTGCAACCGCCACTGCTGCAAATAACGCACTCACAACAATGGCTAAAATACGTGCGAGCTTCTGAGTTTTATGTCGATCCTGAGAGTGACTAGGCTTCTTTTCCATGCGTAGTTTGCTCATCAACTTTAGTTACCACAGGCTCCTCTTCTGAGACGGCAGTCTCACTCGTCGGTTCAACCTCGGCAGTGACGTTGTCTTCGTCGGATACAGTCGTATCAGCCGCAGATGCTTCGGCTGGCTCTTTTACTGGATCAAACTCAACTAGTAACGCCTCATCTGGGTGGATGCACTCCAGCTTAACGCCTGTCTCTTGTTCTATTTCGGGGATCATGAACGAGTCATTTTCGCATGCAAAACAAATCGATGTGCCGACTGCTCCTGCTCGACCCGTACGCCCAATACGGTGTACGTAATCATCGGCATCTTCCGGCAGTTGGTAGTTCACCACATGTGTTACGCCATCAATATGAATCCCACGGCCTGCAACATCTGTTGCTACCAGCACAGTGATTTTACCGCTTCGGAAATCTTCTAATGTTTTAACTCGCTTGTGCTGCGGAATTTCTCCTGACATCAACGCGGCTTTCACACCATCACGGCGTAATTTTTCGGCCAACGAGCGCGTTTCACCCCGACGGTTACAAAACACGATGACGCGTTCAATATTATTGATGCGAATGTAATTACGAAGCAGCTTGTACTTTTCTTTACTGGAGACCAAAAACACTTTTTGGCTAATGTTGTCGGTTGTTTGTCGCTCAGCTTCGATTTCAATTTGAACAGGATCAACGGTCCACTGACGCGCCAAATTCATAATGTCATCAGTAAATGTTGCACTGTATAACAACGTTTGACGTTCTGAGCCTTTACGCGGTGTATTTCGAATAATGGTGCGCACATCTGGAATAAAACCCATGCTCAACATGCGATCGGCTTCATCAAGCACCAGTACTTCTACGTTGTATAAATCAACATCTTTAGAACGTACAAAATCAATTAAACGGCCGGGCGTGGCTACTAATATATCGGTGTTACCACCTTTAATTTGTTTACGTTGTTTATCGTAGTCCATCCCACCCACTAAAGAGATAACACGTAGATCCGTGTATTTCGTTAGCAGTTCGGCGTCGTCTGCAATTTGCAGCGCGAGTTCACGTGTTGGAGCGATAATTAACGCGCGAGGTTCACCTTGGCGCTGCGGCTCGGTTAATGGGTAGTCGATTAAATCGGTAATTATACCCACTAGAAAGGCAGCCGTTTTACCCGTACCTGTTTGCGCTTTGCCAATAATATCTTTACCGGCCAACGCTGGTTTAATGGTCTCAGCCTGTATGGGTGTGCAGTACTCAAACCCAATATCTTGAATGGCATGCAATAATTGATCAGGCAGATCAAAATCTAAAAAGCGCTTTTTTCCCTCTTCCTGAGCAACGATAAATTCTGCCGGTGACCAGCTGGATTCTTTTTTAGATTTTCGAGCACGCGACGGTGCTTTGCGCTTATCATTTTTACGCGGCTTGCCCTTTTCAGCGGCTTTAGCTGATGGGTTTGCATCATTCGGCGTAGATTCGTTAGCTGTTGTTGTAGCGTCCAATATTATACTCACTTTATTCGATTTCTCGGCGGAATGGTGGTAATGCGTCCAACAGTTGTCGTCCGTACCGGCGAGTCACAACTCGTCGATCCAGCAGAATTATGTGGCCACTGTCTTGCTCTGTACGCAACAGGCGACCAGCGGCTTGTGTGAGGCGTATTGAGGCCTCCGGGACGGTCCATTCCATAAATGCATTACCGCCTCGCTGTTCTATCCATTCTGCCATGGTCGCATCGACCGGATCATCCGGCACCCCAAATGGCAGCTTTGTAATAATCACCTCGGTTAGATAGTCCCCAGGTAAATCCACCCCTTCAGCAAAGGAAGCTAATCCAAAGATAATGCTTGGCTTGCCTTCATCAATCACTGACTTATGGGTTTTGATAATCTCGTTCTTGGTCAAATCGCCTTGAATCAACACATGATCACGGATTTTATCATCCAATTGATCTCGAATCGTTAGCATTTGTCGCCAAGAACTGAATAATACCAGTGTTGCAGTAGCTTTTTGCAGACAATCGTTCAAAAAAGCACTGACTTCTTGCGTATGATCTTCTGGTTTCCCAGGATCAGCTAACATTTTAGGTACTTTTAAGCAGGCAGCCTGCGCATAATTAAATGGACTAGGCAGCTGTTCGCATGCCACCGTTGGCGGCAACCCTAAGTCATCTATTAATCGCGTAAACTGTCCAAGAGCAGTTAATGTTGCGGATGTTAACACCGCACCGTAAGCGGGCTTCCACAGGTGCTCTTCTAAGGTATCGGCCGCTGTTACTGGGCTACTACGGCACTCAAAATCAATCCCGTCAGTGGACTCAACCAAGTTAATCCAGCGTGCTGTTGGCGCAATACCTTCTACATCAGCTACCGCATAGCTACGTGCTAACCAAAAAATAGATTGAGATCGCGCCCACATTTGACCCATGCGTGGATACCAGCGCTCAGCGACCCCTTTATCAATTTCGGGAATACCACCATCTAACGCCTCTTTTAACAGATCAACTATTTGCTCTGCTTTTAACATCCACTTTTCAGCCGCTGCAGCAATGCCTGCAGCCGGTACAGTCAAGGATTCTGGCAACACCCCTTTGGGGAAACGAAAGCGATCTTTTGGTCGTTCATCACCTTCTAGTAACATCAAACGTAAGCTCATTTGGAGCTGGTCTAACGAGCTAATCATTTCGGCTTTAGCCGGCTCCATTCGTTCTATGTATTGCTGTAAAACAGGCTGACTATCGCACTCATCAATCATATGTTCTAACTGCCGCGACATGGTTTTTAACCAACGCTCAGTGCTGCGAACCCGCAAACTATAAGCAAAATGCCCGGTTGTTTTAGCAGAAAGATGGTGTGCCTCATCAAACACATAAATGGTTTGCGCCGGATCGGGAAGGATAGCGCCGCCTCCAAGAGACAAATCGGCCAGTACCAGATCGTGATTGGCAACGACTACATCCGCTTTATCTAACGAATCTCTGGATTTAAAAAATGGGCATACTGAAAAGTTGCTGCAGCGACGGTTGGTACAGCGGGTATGATCACTCGTGAGTGGCTGCCACACCTCCTCTTCTAGTTCCACAGCAAGACTATCGCGGTCACCATCCCAGCTACCGGAGGCAAAGCGATCCATTAACTCACTGTAGTAAGCAACGGCATCGGGTTCCATTCGCAGTGCAATTTCATCTTCATAAAGTGCCATTTGGCCTAACTCGCCTTGGCCTTCTAGCAACTTTTCAGCCTGGGATACACAGAAGTATCGCCCGCGCCCTTTAGCCAAGATGTAACGCACAGGTTCTGCCATTAAACGCGAAGCTTCAGGTAAATCCTTATGAAGTAGCTGCTCTTGTAAAGCGACCGTTGCTGTAGATATAACCAAGGACTTGCCCTGCGCTTTAGCAATGGGAATAGCGCTAATCAAGTAAGCCATTGTCTTACCTGTGCCTGTGCCCGCCTCGATCAAACAAATATGGTTATCGCTACTTCTTTCACCTTTTTCGTTACTTTCGATATTCCCTAAGGTGCGCGCAATTTGCGCAATCATCATTTTTTGCCCATAACGAGGCTTAAGGTCATGCAACCCGAGGAACTGGCGATATGCCTCTTGTATAGACTTTTTTAGAGCGTCGCTGAGCAAAACTTAAATCCTGATTTCAATGTCGCGGGGATAATATCAAGATACTGGATATATAAACAGAAAATCTCTTTACAACCGACCTTGCCTGTATATAATCACATGTACTGTATAAAAAAACAGTCATCTATTTGCGGGCTATCTTACCTATCGGCACTTAATTATGACGGGCACAAATATGAAACTCACAAAGCGTCAATCAGAAGTACTCGACTGCATTCGCGATCATATCGATGCAACCGGTTATCCGCCTACACGTGCCGATATAGCACGCTCACTAGGTTTTAAATCAGCCAATGCGGCTGAGGAACACTTAAAAGCGTTAGCCCGTAAGGGTGCTATAGAAATGATCCCTGGCACCTCTCGCGGTATTCGTCTTCCAGAGCTTGAGCAACCAGAGCCTGAAGGTCTTCCCTTGATCGGCCGCGTAGCCGCGGGCAGCCCTATTTTAGCCCAGGAGCACATCGAAGAGCACTGCACAATTTCAGCTGACTTTTTCCACCCACCGGCTAATTACTTGCTACGAGTGCACGGCACGAGTATGAAAAACATCGGCATCATGGATGGCGATTTGCTGGCAGTTCACCAATGCACAGAAGCACGTAACGGCCAAATTGTAGTAGCGCGAATTGGTGACGAAGTAACCGTTAAGCGGTTCCAACGCACTGGACACATTGTAGAACTGATAGCTGAAAACGAGGAGTTTGACCCTATCGTGGTTGATTTACGCGAGAGCGAGCTTTCCATCGAAGGGTTAGGCGTTGGCGTCATACGACAAGGGAGTGAGCCATAATGCACATGTTAATTCCTGATAACAAAGCTGTTACCGGCATTATCAGCACCCAAAAAGAGTTAGGTAGCATTCGCACCAAGCTTAAACCCCGGGCTCAACAGCCCAGCGATTTCGGGAAAATTACTGAAATCGTAACACAAAGCGGTGATCTGGCAGATATGCCAATGCTAATGCCGTTATTGGCGCAGCTAAGCCATGAAGACCGCTGGTTTGCTTGGATTGCTCCACCTATAAACTTGCCAAAATCGTTGCTACAAGATGCTGGAATTGATCTTAAAAAGGTAATTCTACTTTACCCTGACGAGAACCATAGCGTTCAGCAATTGGCTGAAAAAGCCCTCAGCACTGGCACATGCCACGCTGTTATTAGCTGGGCCGGAGATATTTCTGACGATGCCTTTCAGCGCCTAGAAAAAAGCGCCAGACAAGGGGCAAGTAATGGAATTTTGATTCGCCGCCGCCATGCTATTAATTGAGGAATGCACTAATAGCATAGGCACGGCATACCCAAAAAGAAACGGCAAATACGCTTTAGTGAATCGTTGAAGGGCGGATCATGTCATCCGGTGATACGTCATCTGTATCGATACCTGGCTCTTCATCATTCACCAAGTCGGACATCATATGAGCACCGGCAACCAACATTCTTCTTGCAAGTTCTTCTGTGTTTTCTAACAGATTATCTTGCACAACTTGTGATAAGTTGAGCGTCATTAACGCCTCTTCTTCACCCGAGCGACGAATAACAAACTCACCCGACGCTAAACGCACAATTTCTAGCACCATCTCATCCATCAAACTACCTAACACCCCTTACTTTTTCCAATGTTGTCAATTTAAGCGTTTACCATTCTTGCATACCGCTTCGCAGTCGCTCCAGTAAAGCCCTAAACTCAGATAACCAAGAGCGATACTCTGTCAGAATATCTGCATCTTCTGCATGATCCGGATTAATCTGAACAATATGAATTTCCGATAAGCTAGGTGATAAATCGGCACCCGCTTTTGCTTTGGCTGACGGGCCCGTTTTATCTGCCGCCTTCCAACAGCCTCGATAGGCAGATAACATTAAGGCAAGCCAACTGTGTTTATTGGATTCTAACACAGATAGCTCTGTCACCTCAGGAGACTCCTGAACTGATGCATCCAGCAACCCTTGCAAATCGCTGAGCGCTTCAATCGCATCTGGATTAAAGCGATATTTTTCTGCAATTTCTCGTAAAAAAGCCTGATAAGCGGAAGCCATCAGAAACAGGACGGATTCATGATAAGACTCAATCATCGCATGCTGATCCCAGCTATTCGATGATTGGGCTGCTTGCAACGCGTCAATATGAATACGAGCAAAGTTGAGCTTTTGGTTAGTTCTAACCAGATACACCTGACTCATCGCGACCTCAAATGTCCTCTTTGCGTGCAAAGACTCATGCACAACAAAGAGGCTCTCCTGATAACTGTTATTAACCGGCTTTTATTTGCTGGCTTTTTTAGCTTTGGGTTCAACTACAACCCATTTATCACCTTCATAAAACGCCTTCCAACCCGTAGCTTTGCCATTCACTTCGGTCATGACGTACTGCTCTTTGGTTTTGCGGCTGTAACGAACGATCGTTTCATTACCGTCCATATCTTTAGTCGGCGCACTGAACAAGAAATCATACTTTGGATCGATTTCTTTTTTATGCGGCAACAGCTCACTCACTTTAGGCGCACGTGTTTCACGGTTACGCGGGAACTGACTAGCGGCTAAGAATAAGCCACTAGCTCCGTCACGCAAGATATAAGTATCTTCAACCTTTTCACATGCTAGCTCCGGCATTGGCACGGGGTCCATTTTTGGCGGTGCAGCTTCTCCGTTTTTCAGGAGTTTGCGCGTATTCTTACACTCATCATTAGTACAACCAAAATACTTACCAAAACGCCCATTTTTTAGCTGCATTTCAGAGCCGCACTTATCGCATTCTAGTGTTGGGCCATCATACCCTTTGATACGATAATTACCCTCTTCGACTTCATAGCCTGGGCAATCCGGGTTGTTACCACATACATGTAACTTACGTGTTTGGTCGACTAAATAACTATCCATGGCGCTGTCACAGATACTGCAACGACGCTTATTGCGAAGGATACGTGATTCTTCCTCTTCGTCACCATCGGCGCTGACAACTTCATCACCAGGGATTAAGTTAATTGTTGCTTTACAGCGCTCTTTCGGTGGCAAATTGTAACCCGAGCACCCTAAGAACACACCGGTGCTTCCTGTACGAATCACCATGTGTCGGTCACATTCTGGACAGGGAATATTCGTATCAGTCGGGGTATTAGGCCGCATGCCGTGTTCTGGGTCTTTTGCTTCATCCAGCCGACGTACTAGGCCTTGGTAGAAACGATCAAGCAACGCCTTCCAATCAGCTTCGCCGTGCGCAATATCATCCAGCGCATCTTCCATTCGGGCAGTAAAGCTGTAGTCCATTAAATCAGTGAAGTTTTCGGTCAAACGCTCAGTAACAATATCGCCCATTTTGCAGGCATAGAAACGTCGATTTTGGACTTCCACATAACCACGGTCTTGGATCGTCGAGATGATTGACGCATAGGTAGATGGTCGACCAATACCTTGCTTTTCTAGCTCTTTAACCAAACTTGCTTCTGTGTAACGGGCTGTTGGCTTGGTAAAATGCTGTTTTGGCTCTAACGACTCTAACGCCAACTCCTCACCCGACTTAACGTCAGGCAAGATCACATCTTCATCGCCTTTGCCTTTTGCTTGCATAACGCGGGTATAACCATCAAAGCGTAAAATACGCCCTTTTGTGGTCAACTCGTAATCATCACCCGCTTTCACCGTAATACGTGAGCTAGTGTAAAGCGCAGGAGTCATTTGGCACGCAAGGAATTGACGGCGAATAAGATCATATAGCCGTTCTGCATCTCGCTCCATCCCAGATAAGTCAGATGCCTCACGGGTTACATCAGAAGGGCGAATTGCCTCATGCGCCTCTTGAGCTCCTTCTTTACTGGAATACCTAATCGGCTCTTCAGGAAGGTACTTACTTCCGTAATGATCACCGATATAAGTGCGACAACTTTCAACGGCCTCTTGGCTCAAGTTAGTTGAGTCAGTACGCATATAAGTGATGTAACCAGCCTCGTACAAGCGCTGCGCCATCATCATGGTTTTTTTAACGCCAAAGCCCAAACGCGTACTCGCGGCTTGCTGCAATGTCGAGGTGATAAAAGGCGCTGAAGGCTTACTACTAGTCGGCCTGTCGTCACGGTTTACCACAGTAAAGCGTGACGCTTTAAGCGCTGCTACGTGTTGGTTTGTATCCTGCTCTGAATCAGGACGAAACGCTTTGCCCGCAAACTTAGCCACTTGCAAACGAATCGCTTCTTTGCCTTGAGTTTGCGCGCCGGCATGCACTTCCCAAAACTCTTCAGGGATAAAAGCACGAATCTCTTTTTCACGATCTACAACCAGTTTAACGGCTACTGATTGCACACGCCCTGCCGACAAACCACGAGCGACCTTTTCCCATAACAATGGGGAAAGCATATAGCCCACGACACGGTCAAGGAAACGGCGCGCTTGCTGTGCATATACGTGATTCATATCCAGCGTGCCCGGATCATCAAAAGCCGCTGAAATGGCTTTTTTAGTGATCTCGTTAAACACGACTCGACGGTATTTTTGATCATCGCCACCAATGGATTCGCGCAGGTGCCAAGCAATGGCTTCCCCTTCGCGGTCCAAATCCGTTGCGAGATAGATGGTGTCAGCATTTTTAGCGAGCTTTTTCAGCTCATCGACAACTTTTTCTTTGCCCGGGAGAATTTCGTAATGCGCGTCCCAATTGTTCTCTGGATCAACGCCCATACGATTGATTAGCTGCTCTTTCGCTTTTTTCTCTTTATGGATAGCTTTGTCCTCAGGAGACATTTTTCGCGTAAGAGCCGCCTGCTTAGCGCGTGCCTTAGGGTCACTTTTTGGCGCGTTGCCACTGGTTGGCAAGTCACGGATATGACCGACACTCGATTTAACGACGAAGTCATTTCCAAGATACTTATTAATAGTCTTGGCTTTAGCGGGGGACTCTACTATTACGAGCGATTTTCCCATCAGATTACTATCCCTCAGGTCAGAAGCGGCAAAAACAGCGTGCATATATAAGTGCTTAGAGTATCGGGGTCAAGCAACGCTACCAAAAAAATCAATTCCCTCTATAATCACTACTGTGTTTTTGATCAAGTTTTTTGGTCGTTTTCCCGATGGCGAAGCTCTATAAAAATACCGCCAATTACGAGGTTATTTTTTTCAATGCAGCAAGAAAGCGTACTTTATCTAATCATAATAGCGGCAATTGGCCTGGCTGCATTAGGGCTTAACCATTTTATATCAAGACGTGAACATGCAGCCGAAGTCAAGCAAGAGCGCTTAAAAGATTTACGCACTCAAACATTTCATATTCTAGATACAATCACGGCACTAAAAGCTGCAGGCTGTAAAAATGACATTCTAGATCGCTTAAACCAGCACGCGATGGTTCTTATCGAAGAAGTCAGCATGCTAGCTCCCGATTCCGACTTAATGACACAAGTGAACAACCAAAAAGAAACAGCTGATAGAACCATGCCTAGTCACACGCAGTTTACGAGTGACAAAGAGCTCAAAAAGTTTCAAATTTACGTAAACTACACCGAAAAACTACTAAAAAAGATGCTCGCGAAGGGAAAAATATCTCCCATTCAAGCACGAAATTACGGCCAAGAACTGTACTGGCTCAACATTTCAGTTGTAGCCGATGCGCATATCATGCAAGCCAAAATGCTACTTGAATCCGGGGATAAACTGATAGCGTTATCTCACCTCAAGCACGCCAAAGCGGTTGTTGTCCGCGCGATGGTTGCTCAGCACCTTAAACAGCCTAAGCTCAATGAAATACAGCCTTTAATTAAAGAGCTAGAACCTAAACGCAGCAGCTATGGCGGCACGTTAGAGGACTCAATTTCAGACATCAATTAAGCCAGATCAAGCTTTAGACGCTGGCTTTTTCACGCGCGGCTTACGCCTCGCTTTTGCTTTATACGGTGCTTTTCCTTTACCCGCCAAGCCGTGAAATGTTACCCCTTTAACTTGTGCTAATAGATTTTCTAAGCCATTAGTCATAGGCTCTAAAAAACCGGCATAATTGAGCTCGCGCTGGCTAATAGCCGTTAACTGCGATTCCCAATGCGCGGTCATATCAGGATAGCTCACAGCGTCCGGCAAGCTAATTATCAGCTGCCGACCCACCTCTGTCGCGCGTATGTCTTTGGCAACTCGCGTTAAAAAGCCGCGCTTAAATAGCAACTCAATAATCCCGGCTCGTGTCGCTTCTGTGCCTAATCCGTCAGTCTCACGGAGTACTTTACGTATGGATGTATCACTCACGTATCGAGCAATCCCCGTCATGGCGGACAGCAATGTTGCATCTGTAAAATATTTAGGCGGGCTGGTTTGCTTTTCGTGAACGTCTGCTTGCTGACAATGTACGGCATCACCTTTTAGCACTGTAGGTAAACGTCCCAATGTGGGTTCAACATCAACAGTATCTACACCCTGCCCTGTAGGCGACGACTCTGCACGGGTGCGCTTGGGCAACAGTATTTTCCAGCCTTCAGCCAGCGTATCCTTTTGTTTCGCAATAAACAGCCCACCCATAACTTCGGTATCAATTTGCTTCTCGGCGTACTCAAATGGCGGATAAAATTGCATTAGGTACTGGCGAGCAATCAACTCATAAACGTGGGCTTCACTCTTTGTAAGCTTAGAGACATCCTGCACTTTAGCCGTGGGGATGATGGCATGATGGGCGCTCACCTTCGAGTCATTCCATGCCTTACTTTTGATAGAGGTATCGGCTCCACTGACCGCTTGCGCCAACGAATCACATGACCGATTAATGGCTGAGACCACTTGAGTAGCATTTTTCCAATGCTCAAGGGGCAAATATCGACAATCCGACCGAGGATAGGTAATTAATTTATGACGCTCGTATAGTTGCTGGCAAGCATCAAGCACCTGTTTAGCGCTCATACCAAAACGCTTAGCCGCATCTATCTGCAAAGATGATAAATTATAAGGTAAAGGTGCGGGTTGCTTTTTCTTTGCATTTTTAACCTCAACAACAATACCTGGCTTATGCTTAACCCGAGCCACTACGTTTTCGGCTAGTTTTTTAGACAAAACACGCCCTTCATCATCCATGTAGTCAGCACAAGCTTCACTAGGTTTCCATTTGGCTCTGTATAGCTCACCCTTACCTGTTTCTAAGGTAATATAAACCTCATAGAACGGCTTAGAGACAAAGTTCTCTATCTCAAGATCACGATGAACAACTAAGCCTAATAACGGGGTTTGCACGCGCCCTACCGACAACACACCCTGATAGCCTGATTGCTGCCCTCGCAAGGTACATAAGCGCGTCATGTTCATCCCATACAACCAATCGGCACGCGAGCGTGCTAACGCCGACGTAGATAACGGTATAAAATCTCGATTAGAGCGAAGCTTAGCCAGTGCTGACTTTACGGCCTGCGGGTTTAAATCACTAATTAAACAGCGCAGCATTGCATTACGTTTTTGCGCAGGCACCTTGAGATAACTAATAACCTCATCCACCAGCAATTGCCCTTCGCGGTCTGGGTCCCCCGCATGGACTAATTGATCGGCTTCTTTTATTAGCTTTCTCAATACAGTCAGCTGTTTTCGCGTCTCTCTTTTGGGTGTCAATTGCCACTGATCAGGAACGATGGGTAGGTCTTCTTCACGCCATTTTTTATAACGCTCATCATAGGCATCAGGGTCGCACTGCTCTAATAGGTGACCTATGCACCAACTAACCACATCACCGTTGGCGGCGATCACGCAGCCTTCGGCTTTTTTATGCGGTTTTGGCAGCACGTCCGCAATTGCTCGTCCAAGACTCGGTTTTTCTGCGATGTATAAAATCATGTGATGATAGATTTTCTAAGCTTGGGTCGTAGCAATACGATTATTCGCATGAGGAGAAATGTAGGGGATAACACAGTTACGGCCACGCTTTTTAGCAGCATATAAAGCCGTATCTGCCAGTTTAACGAGCCGTTCTTCATCGGTCTGATCATCCGGGCTTGTGGCTATACCAATAGACAACGTGATTGGCTTACAGCATTCACTGCTGCTGACAGAGGCCTTGTTAATAGATACCAACATAGCTTTGAGCTTCTTGTAAGCCTCCGCTTTAGTCGTGTTGGGCAGCACCAAAATAAATTCTTCCCCTCCATAACGCGCTACCACATCCCTAGCACGCAGATTTGAAGCTAGCTGCTCTGCAATAAACTTGAGGGCCTTATCCCCTTCTGGGTGGCCATAGGTGTCGTTATAAGCTTTAAAATGATCAATATCGATCATCGCCACGGTTACTTTATACCCTTGCTGGCCAGCCGCCGTAATTTCACGCTTTAGCGTATTACCAAGCCCGCGGCGGTTTAATAAACCGGTTAGCTCATCTCGGTTAGACGCCATACTTAATTCGGCACGTAATTGAGCATTATAAAAATGTAAGCCGATGGTGTTACATACACCGACGATCATTTTTTCCTCTTCGGCACTTAAAATATGCTCCTGCCACTCGGCAGAACGTATGTGCAGAACACCAAACTGCATTTCTCGACAGAAAATAGGATAACAGGCAACGGTTTTTAACTCAGTTACGTTAGCCTCGTTACAGAGCATTGTTTGCGTATTAGATTGGTCGGCATATTGCTGCCCTCGACGCAAAACCCAACACTGCTCAGCATCTACATGCGGGTGTATACGCTCATAGTGCTCGCCCCAAGCAGAATGCAATTGCCAGCGCGAGAAGCTTTTATCAGCGAACATGACTCCCACTGTTAAGTGCGGCAGCAAGTTGCGTAAACATTTAGCGGAGATTTCTTTAAGCTCTTCAGGCGACGAAGCCGCCGCGAGAAAATCACCCATCTTGCTCACTTGGGCTAATTGCTCAGAGCGCTGATACTCGTTATCGAGTACTTCGTTTTTAGTTTCGGATAATACTTGAGCGATTTCTTGTGCGTGTTTGCGCTCTTCTACCTCCACTTGGAGGCGCTCAACCGTCTCGGATAAAGCTAATCGGCTTTCTTCACCTTCTTGCCAACGCCTCCACGCAAACCACACTACGATACCTACCGTAATAGCCAACGCCATAGGAAGCGCATCTAACCCGATCATGCGAAATGGCTGTGTCCACAGACGCCAGCTATCATTCAAATCAAGTAAGGCTGCCGCGATATAGGCTACAAGAAAGAACCCACAAGCGATCCATACATCTAGCGTACTTCTACGCTCTGGTTTTCGAAACCTAAACATTACCCACCTTACAGCAACCCAACAAACAACATACAAACGTTATTGAAGTATATAAGAAACCATAAAAAAAACCGCACGTTGGCGGTCTTTTTATATCATTAGGGCGCTTAACAATATCTTTATTAAATGCGCCAATCTGAATGAGTGCTTCTTTAGTATCGTTTTTATCAGAAGATAAACGAGACGCCTTAGTGAGTTAGCAACACCAACAACGCAGCAAGCAAAATTAGCTACTGCCTTTAACCAAGTAAGTCATTAAGACTCAATATAAACGCGTGGCACACGTTTGGTTACACCGGTGAACAAAGTATAAGGGATTGTTCCTGAGTGCTCTGCCACCTCGTTAACGCTTAACTCACTACCCCATAATTCAACACGGCTGCCAACGGAGACATCTTGCAAATCAGTCAAGTCGACTGTGCACATATCCATCGAAACACGTCCTATGATATGAGTACGCTGACCATTAACGAAAACCGGTGTGCCGCTACCTGCATGGCGTGAGTAACCATCACCGTAACCAATCGCCACCGTGCCTACTTTAGTGGTTCGCTCGCAAGTAAAGGTTGCCCCATAGCCGACGGACTCTCCCGGCTGAATGGTGTGAATAGCAATCACTTCTGTTTCTAGGGTCATGGCGCACTGCAACTGAGAGGCGGCTTCAACTGATTCAGAAAAAGGAGAAGCTCCATACATCATCAGACCAGGACGAATCCAGTCACGGTGCAGCTCTGGCCAAGCCAATGTGGCAGGCGAGTTAGCGATACTGTGAGGAGCATCAATGCCAATAACAGCCGAGTTAAAAGTATCTATTTGATGACGCGTATGGGAAGAATCCAGTTCATCTGCACACGCCAAATGGCTCATTAAGACCACTTCGTTAACCTGAGATAAGCTAGAAAGCTGCTGATAGGTATCGGCAAAATGCTCGGGCTCAATACCTAAGCGGTGCATACCCGAATCCATTTTCAACCATACATTAATCGGTGTCGACAAATCCGCGTTGCGAATCATCTCTACCTGCTCGGCACGATGCAATGAAGTCCAGAAGTTCTGTTCTGCGATGACAGGCAGCTCATCCGCTGTAAAAAAACCTTCCAGCAAAAGGATAGGTTTCTTGATACCGGCTGCCCGCAGCTCCATTGCTTCTTCGATGCACGCCACACCAAACGCATCAGCGTCCGCCTCTAAAAAACGGGCTACGCGTGTAGCACCATGACCATAGGCATCAGCTTTAACGACGGCCACAGCTTTGGCCCCCGCGGCTAAAGACTTAGCCAAACGGTAATTGTTTAAAATAGCAGGCAGGTTAATAACAGCACGTGCAGCGCGACCCATGATGACTCCAACTCAGCGTAGTAGTTTAACGAGGAAAATAGTGACAAGAATAAACAAAGGTGGTGTTTAACCACCTTTGTGACACTAAGCGTTGCTTAGTTAGCTGTAACCATAACGGCTTCAATTTCGATGTCTGCGTCTTTAGGCAGTGCTTTAACTGCATAAGCGGCGCGAGCAGGATAAGGCTCAGAGAAGTAACGCGCCATGATTTCGTTCACTTGACCGAAGTATTTAAGGTCAGATAACAAAATAGTAATTTTCACAAAATCAGCCAAAGAACCGTCTGCCGCTTCTGCTACAGCTTTTAAGTTTTCAAAGACCTGAACAGCTTGCGCTTCAAACGACTCAGTAACCATTTCCATGGTTTCCGGCACTAAAGGAATTTGCCCCGAAAAATAAACCATGTTACCGGCTTTAACCGCTTGTGAGTATGTACCAATTGCTGCTGGCGCTTTGTCTGTAGAGATAGTGCTACGGTTCATAAAAACTCCCCTTTTAAAATATCTAAACTAATTTAAAAAATACATTACGTAGAATAATCACTGGAGACACACGCTAAGATCTTTCGTAGCAGTGCGCTCCAGTGGTTTGTTAATTATACCTTTCTACACCTAATCCCGCAGGATCAATATCCGGTGTACGGCCTGTCATTACATCGCAGACATAACGTGCAGATCCGGCCGCCATCGTCCATCCCAATGTACCATGACCGGTGTTCAAGAACAGGTTGCCATATTGAGTAGCACCCAGCATTGGCGTGCCGTCAGGAGTCATTGGGCGTAAACCTGTCCAAAACTCTGCTTTTTCTAGATCGCCACCACCGTTAAACAAATCCGTTACCACGAAATCTGCATTTTTACGACGATCAGGCTTCAGGCTCAAATCGTAACCAGTCAGCTCGGCAGTACCTCCTACACGAATACGATCATCAAAGCGGGTGACCGCCACTTTGTAAGTTTCGTCCATGACAGTGGAAACCGGCGCGCGCGATTCATCAATGATCGGCAAGGTCAATGAGTAGCCTTTAACAGGGTAAATAGGCGATTTAATACCGAGGGGATTAAGTAACATAGGGCTGTAACTCCCTAATGCCACCACATAACGATCAGCTGTCATTAGCTCGCCGTTATTCAGCTTCACACCTGTGATATTGCCTGCTGTGTGCTGTAAAGATGCGATCTCTGTATTGTATTTAAAAACCACACCCAATGATTCACAAACCGCTGCGAGGCCTTGAGTAAACTTAAAACAATCGCCAGTAGCATCACCCGGCAAACGTAAGCCGCCGACTATTTTTTCTTTGACATGGGCCAATGCAGGTTCTGCAGTGACACATTCAGCCTGACTCAATGACTCATAGCGCACACCACACTCTTCCAAAATAGCGATGTCAGCTTGTGCTGCTTCGACCTGTTTATCCGACCTAAATACTTGCAAGGTACCGCCAGAGCGGCGATCATAATCAATAGCGTTATCAGCGGTGATCTCATTTAAGCAATCACGGCTGTATTCAGCTACTCTTAACATGCGAGACTTGTTAATACGATACGCATCTTGTGAACAATTGCGGAGCATCTGAAACATCCATTTTAGAAAAACGGGGTCCAGAGAAGGTTTGACGCGAAGCGGCGCTAAGTCCTGCATCATCCATTTAATAGCTTTTAATGGTACGCCAGGTGCAGCCCAAGGCGATGAATAGCCCGGTGATATTTGGCCGGCATTACCGTAACTGGTTTCCAATGCCGCTGCTGGCTGACGATCAACCACGGTAACTGCATGACCTTCTTTTGCTAAATAATAGGCTGTAGTTACACCTACAACGCCGCTTCCCAGTACGATTATGTTCATTTTCAAGCCCCAAAACCTAAACAAGATATAATGCTAGAATAAACCCAAATATCAAAAAATAAATATCGTATTTAATGTATAATTCAGTTTATTAAACTAAAAAACAAAGCCACAACAGAAAAATAACATGAGAAAAATAGATCGGATTGATCGGAATATCTTAACCACACTTCAAAAAGAAGGTCGTATCTCGTATACCGATCTTGCGGACAAAGTCGGCTTATCGACAACACCCTGTATTGAGCGCGTTAAACGCCTTGAAAAAGACGGCTTTATTGAAGGCTATTTCGCACGCCTCAACCCCGAAGCAATGGGATACACCATGCTGGTATTTGTTGAAATATCGTTATCCTACCAATCCCCAGATGCATTCGAAAAATTTAATCGCGCTGTTAACCTACTACCCTACATTATGGAATGCCATCTTGTATCGGGTGATTCTGACTACTTGCTTAAGGCACGCATCAAAGACATGTCGGAATACCGAGCTTTGCTAGGCGATATGCTATTGACCCTACCCGGCGTTAAGAATTCAAAAAGTTATATTGTGATGGAAGAAGTCAAAGAATCCTTTAACATCCCAGTCCCTACACCTTAACTTATTTACTGAGCGGTATCTTAGTCTAATGCAACGAGCCGATGTTCTCTTAGTAGAACGCCAACAAGCCAAAACGCGCACCCACGCCCAACGCTTAATCAAACAAGGCCATGTCTTCCTAAAAACAGGGACAACCACACAGCCACTTACCAAAGCGGGCCTTAAAGTGTCTCCTGATTGTGAACTTATCGTAACGGCTCAACCGGATAAATATGTCTCGCGCGGCGCTATCAAATTGGAGGGTGCACTCGCGGATTTTGGGATTGAGGTAACAGGCAAAGTCGCAATTGACGTAGGCCAGTCTACTGGCGGTTTTACCGACTGTTTACTCCAGCACGGCGCAATAGCTGTTGTGGGTATCGAAGTAGGACACGACCAATTGGATATCAGCTTGCGTAATGACCCGCGTGTTACGTGTTACGAAGGGATGAACGCCCGCTCCCTTACTACAGACTTACTAGAGCATACTCTACCTCGTGGCGAAGGGTTTGATATTGCAGTGATGGACGTGTCTTTTATTTCGCAAACTAAAATTCTCCCCTCGCTTACGCCCTTACTAAAAAGTAACGGTCATTTAATATCGTTAGTTAAACCACAGTTTGAAGTAGGCAAAGCCGGGATAGGTAAAGGCGGAATTGTTAAAGACGCGAGCCTCTTCTTGCAAGTCGAGCACGTTATCCGCACAACCTGCCAAGAGCTCAACCTCAAGGTGCTTGGTTATATGGAAAGCCCTATTACCGGCGGTGATGGGAATCGAGAATTTCTTTTGTGGGCGCAAAAAAATAATGACTAATTTACAGAAGCTAACGCTCAACCACACCGTAACAGAAGCCTCACCCAGCGCCTGCAAACTACTAGCAACTATTTCAGGGTTACCTAAAGGCCGCATTAAAGATGCAATGAATAAAGGGGCTGTGACAATCAAACGTGGGAAAAAAAGGCTGAGATTGCGCAGAGCCGAAACAGCGGTCAAACCCGGCGAAGTATTAGGGTTACACTATGATGCGGCGCTGCTTAGCTTGAAAGCCCCTCACGTATCATGTCTTGAAGACCGTATGGGCTATTCGGTCTGGTTCAAACCTGCAGGAGTCATGTCGCAAGGCAACCAGTTTGGCGATCATATGTCCATCTTACGTATTGCAGAAATTCAATTGGGCATGAAGCGCGAGGTCTTTTTAGTTCATCGGCTAGATCGTGAAACGCGTGGCCTAATGATAATTGCCCACAACAAGAAAATGGCAGCGGTGCTATCCAACATGTTTCAAGAGCACAAGATCACTAAACGCTACCGAGCCATCGTCAAAGGAAAAGCACCCGAGAAGATAACAATCGATACTCCATTAGATGGTAAGCCCTCTATCACGCATGCCACCCGCATCGCGTACGAGGAAACGTTAGATACAAGCGAACTAGATATCACACTCGAAACCGGCCGAACCCATCAAATACGCCGTCATTTAGCTTCAATTGATCATCCAATTATGGGTGACCCTAAATACGGTAAAGACAATAAAAACCGGCAGGGATTACAACTGGTTGCTTATGCTCTTGAATTTATGTGCCCGATCAAACGGCAACAAGCGATATTCGCATTACCAGAACCTTTTCCACGTAAGCCTTAGGCTAATGAACATTAACGATGAAGCAACTAAGCTCATCGTTAATGTTACCGCTATTTCTCCTAATCTATTTAAAGCACACGGCTTCGCAAAAACTGCTTATACTCGATACACTTTCACCATGTTTTCTAATTGATTTGCCATCGCCAACAAATTATCAGCAGCAGAACCAATCTCACTTGCAGCCGAGGAAATTTCAGTTGAGTTACTGTCTATATCAGTAATGCTTGACGACACATCTCTGAGAACGTGCGATTGCTCATCTGAAGCACTCGCTATTTGGTTCGCCACATTCGTGATCTCATTAACAGATAATACTATTTGCTCCAATGAGTGTTCGACGTTATTGGTCCGCTCAACGGTATGCGTCATTTTCTCATGGTTAGCTTCTACCAAAGTAAAAGCAGCCTCGACTTCACTTTGCAAGTCTTGAATGATAGTGGCGATCTCGGTAGTGGATGTCTGTGTACGCTGCGCTAGCGTTCGGACTTCATCTGCCACTACGGCAAAACCACGGCCTTGCTCCCCTGCTCGCGCAGCCTCGATGGCCGCATTAAGAGCAAGCAGCCCCGTCTGATCTGATACATTATTGATTACCTCGACCACATTAGAGATATTAATACTGCTGGCATGCAATTTACTGATAAGGTCACTCAGTTGTTGAACATCCCCTGCTAACTGGTTTACCGACTCGACTGACGCTCTCACAACATCATGCCCTTCGTGCGCAATGGCACTGGCCTGATTTGCCTGTTCCGCCGAATGCTGCGTATTCCCAGCCACTTGTTGAACGGCCGATGTTAACTCTTCAACAGCAGCGGCAACTTGCGTTGTTTTTTGTTGCTGAGCAACAAGCTTAACAATGCTGCGGCTTGCCACGTCACTTGTGTCTTTAGCAATTCCAACCAAGGTGTTGCAACTTTGCCCTAAACGCGACATTGAATCGGAAAAATTAGAAAGCGTTTTATTCAGCCCTAGCGCTACCTGTCCTAACTCATCTTCACTGTAAACGGTTACACGTTTAGTCAGATCATTCTCATCAATGACAGCCTTCATTACCTCCACAAGCGAATGAACTTGCCTATTAAGTTGTTTCATTATTCTAGTGGTTAGGATAAGCGAGCTAGCAAGAACTAATATTAACAATCCAATTAAAATACCCAGCTTGATAAAAGCCGTATGCTCGTGTGATTTAGCTATATTTATTAGATCGGCAGCAATGGCGTCTTCCATTGCTTTAAGCTGGTTAATACGGTCGGTAGCTTGAGAAAACCAATATTTTGCATCCACAGCAAATCCGCCATCAGCCTCCTTCTCTTTAGCTAATGCGCGTAAACGCATAACTTCTTTCACAGCGGAGCTTGATTCCATTGCTGACAAATCTTTTATCATCGACGGTTTAGCAAGCCCACTGAAGGTTCGCATGTAAGTGTCCTGCTCCGTCACGAGCGTGATAAAACGAGAATACAAACCAGGCGCAAACTTATCTGCCCCGAACACATTACTCAATACCGCACGTTCAATTCCTGCACGCTCTTTGCTTTGAAGATAACTTGAATAAGCGATGGCATAGCGCGTTAGTTCAACATCCTTACTTTCACGAGCGGTAATTTCAGCTGACGTCAAAAGCGATTTATTGATCCCTGTATAATACGCTAATGCGTCTTTAAGAGAGACGCCCAAACTATCAACGCTGTTACGTACACTCGCTAACGTTGTTAGCTCGGACTGTACCTGACGAACCAACTCTTTTAGCTCTACATCATCAATCGGGTTTTCATTAATAAAAGCCTCCCAGTGGCTTTTAGCGGTATTCGTTTGTACCCTTTGTTTGGACAAAGCAGCGGCAAAGACTTGACCTTTAGAACCGATAAACCCAGCCGTTGCCCCTCGCTCTTTTTGTAGCTCATGGACCAACTCACTGTTCATGCGGGTTAAGCTCATATTTGCTACTAGGTTTTCACTATCCACGGCGTTAACCCACGCCTGAGATAGCTCATCAGCAATCAGTAGCGCGCTAACGATGAGCGGAATTGACATCAACAAAACCAGTTTATTTTTGAATTGTAAGTTTTTCATATTAGCCCATCCATGAACGTTTTTGGCATTAAGGGAGGCCTCAACGTCAAATTAACACGCCATGTCTTCCAAAGTTTTATGAATGAAACATTAACGACCAGCCACTAAAAATCTTTAGCTATTCTAAAATAAGCGTAGAAGAGGTATTCCAATACATCAAAAAAGTAGCTGATATGATCTATACAGAGTAATGGAACGTACATTTCGATAATGTGATTCAAGGACAACAACATGCCACACAGAAACACGCAACCTGTAGCTTCTTATAAAATCCCTGTGGGTATCAGCGCCTGTCTATTGGGTGATAACGTCCGTTTTAACGGTGGGCACAGTCAATCTCAACTCTGCATGAAAACCTTTGCGAACTATTTTGATTACGTTAAATTTTGTCCAGAGGTAGCCGCGGGCTTCCCTACACCCAGGCCTAGCATGCGGCTAACGGGTGACCCGGACGACCCTGTCTTACGTTTCACCAATGACCCTACAAGTGAACTGACCGAGCAGTTTACTCAGGGATATCAAAATAAAGTCGAAAACTGCGGCGAGTTAGATGGGTATATATTAATGAAAAACTCGCCCAGCTGCGGACTAGAACGGATTAAAATTTACCAAGAAAACGGTCATCCACATCAAACGCGTGGACGCGGTTTATTTACCAAGGCGTTAATGAAAAAATACCCGTTACTACCGGTTGAAGAAGAAGGCCGTCTGAATGACGTGCACCTATGCGAGAACTTTATTATGAGGGTTTTTGCGCATTATCATTTTCGTAATGAAGTGCTCGCCCAACCAACGTACGCAAACTTGCTTAAATATCACAGCAGCTACAAATATCTATTAATGGCTCATAGCCAACAGGCCTACAAATCACTTGGAAAACGCTTAGCAACAGCTGCCAATGAACCTCTTGATGAGTTGCTAGTGGAATATCAAACCACGTTTATGAAAGCAATCGAGCACCCGGCCAAACGCGGATCGCATTGCAATGTGTTACTTCATATTTTGGGCTACCTCAAAAAGACGGTTCCCGGCGAAGAGCGACAAGATATTGCTGATGTGATCGAACAATATCAACGCGGCGAAGTTAACCTAACAACACCTGTCACTCTATTGCACCATTATATAAAACGCGACGGAAGTGATTATATCCGCGCGCAGCGATACCTAGAGCCCTACCCTGCAGCGCTAGGGTTAAGGAATCACGTATGAGCCAAGCGCCTGTAATTTTTTGGTTTAGGCAAGACCTTCGCTTAGCTGACAACCCTGGCTTGTGTGCAGCAATTGATGCTGGGCAAGTTATTCCTGTCTATATTCTTGATGATGTAAACTCAAAGCCTGCCATGGGTAGCGCAAGCCGCTGGTGGCTGCACCATTCTCTCTCTTCATTAAATGCCTCATTGGGTAATAAGCTCAATTTTTATAAAGGTGACGCGCACCACATATTGCTCAAGTTAGTCCAGCACAATAACGTCAAAGGCGTTTATTGGAATCGCTGTTACGAACCTTGGCGTATGCAGCGTGACACACAGATCAAAGAGGCTTTAAAAAAAGAACTATCAGTTGAAGCACACAGCTTTAACGGCTCGCTTTTGTGGGAACCTTGGCAAATAGCCAAAAAAGATGAAACCCCTTACAAAGTGTTTACGCCTTACTATCGTAAAGGGTGTTTAAACGCGGTCTCTCCACGTGAGCCGCTGGCTAAACCACCGCTTGATGAAGCCTCGCTGCATTGCTTACTCACAAGTAGCGACACACTCAATAGTCTAGCGCTTGAGCCTCAAATTAAGTGGGACGACATGCTTGCCCCGCACTGGGAAATTGGCGAAGCAGGTGCAAATAATCGACTACATACTTTTTTAAATCAATCTTTACAACACTATAAAAGTGGACGGGACCGACCCGCCCTTCTGGACACTTCTCGCCTATCTGCACCGTTACACTTTGGTGAAGTATCACCCAATACTGTTTGGTACTCAGCGCTGCGAACGGGTGCCGCTATTGGGGATGAGAAAAATCTAGATACGTTCCTAAGCGAAATAGGTTGGCGGGAATTCTCTTATTATTTGCTGTACCACAACCCTGAGATTACTTGGAAAAACCTACAATCAAAGTTTGACGCCTTCCCTTGGAAACAAGAGTCCACCAGCCCTGAACTAAAGGCGTGGCAACAAGGCCGAACAGGCTATCCTATTGTGGATGCCGGTATGCGCGAGCTATGGCAAACGGGCTATATGCACAACCGAGTTCGTATGATTGTGGGATCGTTTCTCGTTAAGAACTTGCTCTATCATTGGCACTTGGGTGAAGCGTGGTTTTGGGATACGCTTGTGGATGCTGACTTAGCCAGTAACAGTGCCAGTTGGCAATGGATAGCAGGATGCGGGGCTGATGCCGCGCCCTACTTTAGAATTTTTAATCCTGTACTCCAAGGTGAAAAGTTTGATGCTCAAGGCGAATACATACGCACGTATATCCCTGAGCTAAGCGCATTACCGAATAAATACATACATAAGCCCTGGGAAGCCCCGGTTGACGTGCTTAACACCGCTAATATCGAGCTTGGACAACACTACCCTGAGCCTATTGTAGAATTGAAAGCATCCCGTCAAAGAGCACTGGATGCACTCGCGTCAACCAAAGAGCCATAAAAAATGCCACACGCTTCCAACACAACACCATCAATTAGTAATGCCATTATTCGCATTACCAACCTACGCTTACGTACTTACATTGGCTTTAACCCCGAAGAGCGCGAAAAACAGCAGGATGTCATTATTAACATTGTTATTCATTACCCTGCCGAAAATGCTTATGAAACCGACAACGTAAAAGACGCTCTTAACTACAAAACCGTCACAAAAAAAATTATTAAGCATGTCGAAGACGGACGATTCTTATTGCTCGAAAAACTCGTAGCTGATGTGTTAGAGATTTGCACAGAACACCACTGGGTCAAATTTGCTGCCGTTACTATCGACAAGCCCCATGCTTTACGGTTTGCAGATTCTGTATCCCTCACCTTGGAGAAACATTGTGACTCAATCTAATCCGCAAGCTCCCATTCTTATTACGGGTATCGGTAAACGTATCGGCTTAGCTATTGCCAAACATTTATTAGCTCAAGGCCAGCCCATCATTGGCACTTACCGTACACATTATGAATCAATAGACGAGTTACAGGCCCAAGGCGCAGAACTCTATTGCTGCGACTTATATGATCAAGCCGCCGTACTAAATCTAGTCAACACATTAGACGAGCAGCACCCAACACTCAGAGGCATTATCCATAACGCCTCTGATTGGATCCCTGAAAGCAGCAACTTGCCGCCTGAAGTTGTTTTTCAGAAAATGATGCAAGTACACGCGGGGGCTCCTTATGAGATCAACCGTTTGCTATCAGATAAGTTGCTCGCCTATAGTGGTGAACACGCCGACATTATTCATATGACTGATTATGTAGCCAGCAAAGGCAGCAAAAAGCACATCGCCTATGCGGCAAGTAAGGCGGCTCTCGATAATATGACATTATCGTTTTCTGCCCAGCTCGCTCCTCGTGTTAAAGTGAATGCCATCGCCCCTGCGATGATTATGTTTAATGATGACGATGATGATGCATATCGCGCCAAAACACTTAAGAAATCACTCATGGAAATAGCCCCCGGTACAGATGAGATTCTTGAGGCTGTCGATTACCTTTTAAAAAGCCGCTATGTCACAGGAAGAACACTCCATGTTGATGGAGGCCGCCATCTTAAGTAGTAACCAACACCATTTTTTGATGCCTTAACCCTCTGTAATTACTGGATTAAGGCGTTAACTATCTATTCTTTACCGACTGTTTAGATTTACTCATCTATACCCTCTGACTCTTCAAAATAAATCGTGCATTATTTATACAATGTATATTGCGCCCCTACCAAAGCGACACTACAATTCGCTTTAATAATTAACGACCTCACAGCACCTTATCCTAGGTGTCTGACCCTGAAGTTTTTAGACAATTAACGTACGATCCGACTGAAGCTCGGGGAGTCTTTTGTGCCACGCACAATAGAGGTATTCACATGGAACAAACAACACTGATCGGCCTGATTGCAGCTTTCTGCACAACCGCAGCATTTATCCCTCAAGTGATTCAAATCATTCGTACGGGTAATGTCGATGGTATTTCTTTACACATGTATTCAATCTTTACTTTTGGTGTATTAATGTGGCTGGTCTATGGCCTGATCGTTCAGGATCTTCCAATGATCCTAGCTAACTTGATTACGTTAATACTCGCGGCATCCGTTTTAGGCCTAACCATTTACAAGCGCCTGAAAAAGCCAACTCAGGTCACCACAATGGATCTGGCACCTAACGTCTAATCCATGTGTCCTGCTCCCAACGCTCATAAAAAAAGCCCTGATGTCAGGGCTTTTTGGTAGCTGTTATTCGAGCGCTCAACTAGCTGCTTTTTCTTTGTCCGCTTCAATAATCCATTCGTGATCAGGGTCGTTATGAAAGATCCAATTACGAGAAGGTCCTGCCATGACATTTAAGTAATAAGAATCATAACCATGTGGTGCCCCAACAGGATGGTAACCTCTAGGCACCATAACGACGCCATGATTTTCCACACTCATTGTTTCATCAATGCTGCGATCATCGGTATACACCCGCTGAAAAACAAAACCACTTTCAGGGTTTATGCGGTGATAATAGGTTTCCTCTAGATGCGTTTCATGCGGCGCATTATCGGTATCATGCTTATGTGGCGGGTAACTCGACCAATTGCCATCCGGCGTAATGACCTCACATACAAGCAAACTATCCGCTGGCAGATTACCAAACAGAATATTGCAGACATGCCGCTGATTTGTACCGATACCCCGTGTTTCATAGCTACACATATCAGGCGTAATCAGACGCGTTGGATAATTACCAAACCCCGGAGCTTTGCAGATAGCCAACTCTAGGTCAGTTGTAGCCGTTACACTGAACTGATCGTCGTTAGGCACGTAAACGGCGTAAGGCGCTTGTTGCTCGAAGACACTCATGCGTTCACCGATATCTAAAAACTCATCAGTTTTTGTTTTTACATTCGCCTTTCCTGTTACCAACACCAAACACACTTCTTTATCTAGCGTGGGTAAACTTAACGTCTCGCCTTTAGATAATTGGTACGCTTCAAAGGTAACATACTGCCATCCAGCTTTTTCCGGTGTAACGCGCTGGATACAACCATCAGCATCAGGCCGGGTAGCTTTTGAAAGAAGTCGTGACATAAACACCTCGCTTATAAAATAACCGCTTTACCGGTTTTTAATGACGTCAGCGCCGCATCCGCAAGCACAATTGATTGAACACCATCATGTGTATTCGCCACCGGCTGAGCCTTATCGTTAATACAGTCCACAAAATTATGAAGCTCGATGCGATAAGCCGCTTCATAGCGCTCTAAAAAGAAGTGCTGTGGTTTTTGAGCAACCACACCGTTATCCCCTGACAAAACCAAGTTTGACTCAAGCTGGTTAGTGATCTGCGCCATACCTTTAGAACCATGTGCCTCGACTCGCTGATCGTATCCATACGCAGCACGACGGCTACAACTAATTTGGCACAACTTTCCGCTGGCGGTTTTTAAAGTAACCAACGCACTATCTACATCACCGGCTTTCCCAATTTCGGGGTCAACTAAACAACTGGCGGTTGCAAATACTTCTACGGGTTCTTCATCGAGTAACCAACGTGCGACATCCAAATCATGGATCATCATGTCACGGAATAAACCACCCGAAACTTTTATATACTCTACCGGTGGTGGTGATGGATCGCGGCTCGTTAGTGAAAGCATTTCAAGCTCACCAATACTGCCATTCTTGATAGCCTCTTTAATGGCTGCAAACTGCGGATCACTGCGGCGATTAAAACCAATACAACAAATTACACCGGCTTGCTCCACGGTTTCGAGGCACTCACGAACACGCTTAATATCCAAATCAATGGGCTTTTCACAAAAAATAGCTTTGCCCGCACGCGCTGACGCTTCTATTAAATCGGCATGGGTATTAGTAGAGCTGGCAATGATCACACCGTGCAGCTCAGGGTCAGCTAGCGCCTCTTCTGTACTAACAACCTTAGCACCGTATTTATCCGCCAACTTTTTAGCCGTTTCAGGAAAAGCATCCACAACATAACGAATACTTACTTCAGGATTTAATGCCACATTATCGGTATGAATAGAGCCAATTCGGCCAGCACCAAATACACAAAGGTTTATCATTTTTTTATTCTCCTTTACGCCGGCGCTTGGAAAAACCGTTACGCCTGCTGCTTATCAAGCTTATATGCCAACCCTATTGATAAGGTTTGCGCTAAACATAAAGACGACGATAGCGAACGGAATGAATGCACATTGGCTTCTTTCACGACAAAACACACCGATGCCTCTGAGGCTAACGGGCTGATTTCACTATCGGTAATAACAATTAAGGGAACACCTTTCTCGACAGCCGCTCTAGCTACATCCTGGGTTTCAGCCGCATAAGGGTGAAAACTAATGGCGATCAAAGCATCTTCATGCGACAACGTTCCCGCTTGCTCCCGATACATGCCACCTACGCCATCGATCAAATAGGCTTTACGATCAATATGACGCAATGCATACGAGATATAACTAGCCACAACAAAAGCGCGCCTTACACCAACGATATGCGTTGATTGTGCGTTGGCTAATATATCTATGGCACGATCAAGGTCTTCTGAAGGTGTGATATCCGCCAAATGTTGTAATGCATGTGCATTAGCATCAACAAAATGCCCCAACAATTGAACCGGAGTATCATCTCCCTCGTCCCCCAGCTCTTCACGAGCAATTCTAACCCGCTCTTGATAACTCGGAGCCTCTTCTATTAATTGCTGCTGAAACAAGCGTTGCATCTCGCTAAAGCCGCTGTAACCAAAGGCATTAGCGAAGCGCACTAATGTTGATGGATGAACACCTGCATTCTTTGAAATAACCGCTACGGTTCCAAATGCAATTTCATTCGGGTGTTCCAGCAAGTACTCTGCAACTTGACGTAAACGCTTGCTCAGTTTCGGATGCTGTTCAGTGATCGCTGTTTTAAGATCAGACAACGACTCAGGGGCCTTATCTAACATGATGTGCTCGCTTTTCTACTAATTTTATTTATTACTGATAGTAGACATATCATACTCTAATAGAACAAATTTTCTAAAAATAAGACCAACAACTTTATAAGCTTATGGGGTGAACAGCCTTAAAACTCTCTTCCCGACGCTTCACTTATGCCCGAGTAACCCAACTAACACAGCAACACTTACCTATTTATTTTAAACCTAGCCATCACATAAAAAATAAATTCTATTTTTAATTTTTTTGGAATATTTTTTCCAGAATCGTATTTTTGACACCTAATGTCAAGATTAATTTAATCCTTAAAAACAGAGCTAATCATAAGCGATACCCATACAGGCTTACTTAACCTATCTAATAACCCCCAACAAACAAATGAAAAGACACACCTGTTAATAAAATTTATTTTCCAGAGATTGCAAACAAGGAATAAAAATTCTAAATTAGACTGGCTTGCCCACGAGAGCAGCCCAAAAAATAACAACAAGCACAATCGGATTTACTCCATGACTCTCATAAAAAACTCAATTTATGTTTCCTTAGCGCTAATTACAGAGCAAAAGCAACATGGGTAAAGCTCACGCTAAAGCCTATGAAAATGCATCTGCTGCTTTTCCGCTTGATACGAAAAGCCCAATGAGCACACTACAATCTTCCTTCGCGTATCGCATGAGACCGTAAAAAAGAACGGAGCTGGGTAACTTTATACTGAGGAGAATCCGCGCCGTTATTAAAACCAAGGAGAACAATATGAATAACTGGTTTAAAAAAGGACTCGCCGTCACGGCTATCAGCTTATCCTGCAGCGCGATGGCTGACACCCAAATCGGCATTACCATGACATCGTTCGACAATCCGTTTCTTACCATTTTGCTTAACGGGATGAAGAGCAAGGCAGCGCAATTACCTGACATAGATTTGCAGATTGAAGATGCGAATTTAGATATCGGCCGACAACTGAATCAAGTTCAAAGTTTTATAGCCAGCGGTGTCGATGTCATTTTAGTAAATGCCGTCGATGGAGATTCCACCAGCGCGATAACCAATATGGCTGCTGAGTCTAATGTTCCACTGATATACATTAACCACCCACCGGCAGACCTTAACAGCCTCCCAGATGGGATGACATTTGTAGGCTCTAATGAATTGGAGTCAGGTACAATGCAAACCGAGGAAGTCTGCCGCTTACTCAACGGCAAAGGTCAAGCGGTTGTCATGATGGGGCCATTGTCCAACCATGCGGCTCACACTCGAACTGAAGATATCATGCAAGTACTTCAAAGGCCTGAGTGCAATGGCATCACAATCATCGAAAAACAGGTAGCTAACTGGTCGCGTACTGAAGCACACGATTTAATGACTAACTGGCTAACAGCGGGTATCGAATTTGATGCGGTTATTTCCAACAATGATGAAATGGCTATTGGTGCTATTCAAGCTTTAAAAGCAAGCGGCAGAGATATGAATGATATTGTTATTGCCGGTATAGATGCCACACCGGATGGCCTAGCTGCAATGAAAGCTGGAGACCTAGACATAACCGTGTTTCAGAATGCAACTCGACAAGGTGAAGTCGCTATCGAAAAAGCGGTTAATTTAGTAGCGAGTGAGCCTGTTGAAAAGCAAATTTGGATCCCTTTTGAGCTGGTCGTACCCAGCAACCTGACAAACTATTAGCCATAGTTCAACCATAGCTCAATCTCAGCCTACGGTGCGATCGTGCACCTAGGCTGTTACACTTATGGTGGCTACCCAAGCTTGTGTGCGTACGAGCTTTCAATATATTCCGATCAAACTGAGAGACAATATGCGAGATAGCGACTTAATTTTTTTCCGACCTATGTGGCGTCGCGTTGCCGTTACTGTATTTTGTATTGCATGGGCCGTAGTCGAGTGGTTAACAGGGCAACCTTTTTGGGGAATTATAGCCTCAGGAGTCACAGCCTACTGTGTGTGGGTACTTTTCTATAATTACAAAGACCCAGAAGCTGAAAACACATCTGATTCATAAACATGTCCAAACGCCCAACCATTCATGATTTAGCAAAAGCAGCAGGCGTTAGCGCTGCCACTGTAGACCGCGTGCTCAACAGCCGCTCGCGCGTAAGAGAAGCGACCGCACAACGTGTGTTAATGGCGGCAGAAGACATTGGCTACCACGCCACCGGTTTGCTAAAACAACGCTATCAAGCTACCCGCCCTCATAGACGGCTAGCTATTTTATTGCAGCGAAGCAATGATTTCTTCTATCAAGCGTTCGGACAAGCTTTCAAACAAGCGATCAGCGAAGAACGGCTTTTTCACTGGGAAGCTGACATAATCTTTATGGATGAAGTTAGCCCTTCATTTATCAATGAACAGCTCTCATTGGCCAATCAAACCGCTGATGCAATTGCCATTGTCACCATAGACCACTCGATTATTAATCAGAAAATTGATGAGATCAGAGCCTCGGGCAAGCCCGTCATTACACTTTTATCTGAATTATCTAACCACAACTGCACAAGCCACATTGGATTAGATAACCGTAAAGCTGGTCGCAGTGCAGCTTGGGCCTTATCGCGGCTAACCAAACAGCCGGGCGAGATTGGCATATTATTGGGCACTCATCGTTACCATAATCAGGAAATCGCAGAAATTAGCTTTATTAGCTATTTTAGAGAAATAAACCAAGGCTTTACTCTTTTACCCTCTATTATCAATCTAGATGATGAGCGCTTAGCTGCAGAAGCCACAGCTCAATTACTGGCCGATCATCCAAATTTAGTGGGCATATATAGTGCTGGCGGTGGTGTTAAGGGGATGCTGCGAAGCTTGCGCGCGGAGCCTCGCGGAAAAGACTTAGTGGTGGTCTGTAACGAGCTCATGCCTGAAACACGCCAAGCCCTCACCGATGGCTATGTCGACCTTGTGCTTTCAACGCCAATCGACAAATTAGCACACCAAACAATCCAGATGTTTAGTAAAGCACTGAGCAATCGATCTGAGCCTAGATTTGCGCCGGTGCTAGTGCCCGCTGAAATCTACATGCAAGAAAACATCTAGCGCCGGGCACAGCCGTATTTAAAATACATTGTTCTGGCAATTATTGCTTTTGCTCCATAATGGGTGCGACATAAGCGACACCTCCTAGCTGGCGCATTTGACGCTCGATCCAACGCACACGCTGCAAAACATAACTGGAAGGGTTGCTTACGCTATAACGCTTAGGGCTAGGCAGAACGGCTGCTAATCGCGCAGCCTGAGCTTGGTTAAGTCGTTTAGCTGGTATTCCAAAATAGTGCTGGCTAGCAGCCTCTACACCATAAATGCCTTTCCCAAACTCAGCTATGTTTAAATACACTTCCATAATCCGCCATTTAGGCCAAACCGCCTCAAGCCCTAAGGTCAGACCTGCCTCAAATACCTTTCTGATGAGCTGGCGTCCATTCCATAAAAACAGGTTTTTAGCCGTTTGCTGCGATATCGTGCTCGCACCGCGTAAGCCATCACCTTGTCGGTAATCACTAATCGCTTCTGCTATGGCATGTGTATCTAAGCCCCAGTGTTGTAGAAACTTCTGATCTTCGCTAGCGATAACAGCTAAAGGCATCCAAGAAGATATGTCATCCAGATCAACCCACGTCTGCTGAGTGTTAACCCCTTCTAGTGTCACTTTTTCACTGAGTATAAATGCACTGGTAGGCGGATCTAGGTAACGAAATAAGCCGATCATTAAGGCAAAAAAAAGTAAAACCGCCGCAACAGTGAAGCACATGTAACGAACTAATTTACGTATTATGCGGCCTAAAATCCGTTTAATTCCCTTCACTCATATCACCTGTATGAAATGCTGGCATTAGCGTATTGAATGATCACGCGCCTCTTCCGGTGTTTCTAACTTATGCCCAGCCATTACAAATTTTGGCAAACTCAGATCACCAAAGATTGCCGCTAAACGTAACACAAAGATAATCAACATAGCACTCAAGGCTAATAAGTTATGCTCAAGGTGATCAGCTAGTAACACATAATAACTTGCACCAATAATGGCGCATGTCGCATAAAGCTCTGCATGTAATATGAGTGGAATTTCGCGCGTTAAAATATCGCGAATCAGGCCTCCAGCACAGCCGGTAATACAACCCATCACAACGATAATCAACGGAGACATACCTAGAGAATGCGCTTTCTCGGCTCCAAGCACGACAAACAAAGCCAAGCCAGCGGCATCTAAAATCAGCATTAGACGTCGTGGATAACTCAAATAGCGGCAAGCGATAAAGGCTACGATTGCCGAAACTATCGCTACATATAAAGAGGTATTATTGACTACCCAGAATACGGGAGAAGCATCCAAAATGACATCCCGCACTGTCCCACCTCCTACAGCAGCCACAATAGCCAAGACAACCACACCAAAAATATCTAAACGTTTACCCTGTGCGGCAATAGCGCCGGTAATGGCAAACACAGCCGTTCCCACTATTTCTGCAATGCCTATCAGTAAATTGTAATCCACAGTATTTATCATAATCATATATTCATATATTCATATTTAAGCAGGTTGCTTTAGGGGGGAAGCGGATAGCAGACGTTAGCGGTAACGCCCTTGGCGGTGACCTTTGGCCCCTGCCATTTTAACAAGGCCCACACGCGTATGGGCATGACATAAAGCGATTGCCAAACCATCGGCCGCGTCGGCTTGCGGCAAACCTGGAAGTTTTAAAATTTGCATGACCATGTGCTGGACTTGAGCTTTATCAGCTGAGCCCTTCCCTACCACAGCTTGCTTTACTAACCGAGCCGCATACTCATAAACGGGAAGTTGATTTTGTGTTCCAGCAACAATGGCTACGCCGCGAGCTTGACCAAGCTTTAACGCCGAATCAGCATTCTTTGCCATGAAAACTTGCTCAATTGCCATTTCTTGAGGGCAATACGTTCGTATAATTTCATTTACGCCGTCAAACACTTGATTCAACCTATCTGGCAGCTCGTCACCCGAGATTTTTATACAGCCGCTGGCAACATATTCATTACGCGAACCAACAGAGTTAATCACACCAAAGCCTGTTATGCGGGAGCCAGGATCGATACCTAAAATGATCATACAATAGCCTTGATGATAAACCGTGTTATGAGTGCCGTTAACAAAAAAAGCCGAGAACTACTCGGCTTAAACTATCAGGAAGGAAACAAGCACTATCAACCTATCCCGTGATGGGTAAAGGCTGCTTAGGCCTCATCTTCCATAGAGGCTTCGGGAATCGATGCATTATGATAAACATTTTGCACGTCATCTAAATCTTCGAGCACATCCAGTAAGCGCAAAATCTTACGACCACCTTCCACATCAAGATCAGCTCTTGTCGATGGGATCATCGCTATTTCTGCATGCACAGGTTCTAAGCCCGCTTTACTTAACCCTTCTTTTACATCCATAAAGTCGGCTGTAGACGTAAACACATCAATACTAGTGTCCTCGTTAGTCACAACATCATCTGCACCTAACTCTAAAGCCGCCTCCATGATAGCGTCTTCATCGGCGCCTTCATCAAAACTGATCTGCCCTTTTTTCTCGAAAAGATACGAAACAGATCCGTTCGTCCCCAAGTTCCCGCCATGTTTGGAAAACGCAGCTCTAACCTGTGAAACCGTGCGGTTCACATTATCGGTCATGGTTTCAACTAGAATAGCGACACCACCAGATCCATAACCTTCATAGGTCAGCTCATCGTAATTTTCACCTTCCGCGCCACCAGCACCACGAAGGATAGCTTTATCAATAGTGTCGCGCTTCATGTTAGCGCCGAGAGATTTGTCGATAGCAGCCCGCAAACGAGGATTATCAGCAGGATTACCGCCGCCCTCTTTAGCTGCAACAACAAGTTCACGGATGAGTTTGGTAAAAATTTTGCCTCGCTTAGCGTCTTGACCAGCTTTGCGATGCTTGATGTTTGCCCACTTAGAATGGCCTGCCATAGGATGACCTCTAACTTAGTTTTATCGAGTAACTGTACGTTTACAATAGATAGTACATAAAGGGAAAGGAACCCACTTCACAGGTTATGCTGCGCACAAGCTATAAAGCGGGTTTAGTCTAAAGCTTAAGGGAAATTTAAACTTCGTCTTTTTTACGTAACTTGATATTCAACTCACGCAACTGAGTATTGCCTACTACTCCTGGAGCATCAGTCAACAAACAAGCCGCTGATTGCGTTTTAGGGAACGCAATTACTTCGCGGATTGATTCAGTGCCTGTCATCAACATAATCAAACGGTCTAAACCAAATGCTAAACCACCATGTGGAGGCGCACCGTATTTAAGAGCGTTGAGTAAGAAGCCAAACTTCTCTTCCGCTTCTTCGTCAGTAATGCCCAATACACGGAAAACGGTCTTCTGCATCTCTTGATCATGGATACGCACAGAACCACCCCCTAACTCAGTACCGTTGAGCACCATGTCGTATGCTCGTGATAATGCAGTTAGCGGATTAGCTTCTAGCTCTTCTGGTGAACAGCTTGGTGCAGTAAATGGGTGGTGTAATGCTGAAACGGAACCATCTTTGTTAGTTTCAAACATTGGGAAATCAACAACCCACAATGGAGCCCACTCTTTTTCAAGCAAGTTCATATCGATGCCCACTTTGATACGTAGCGCACCTAATGCTTCGCTGACGATCTTCGCAGAATCGGCACCAAAGAAAATGATATCACCATTTTGGGCACCAACGCGCTCAACAACTTGCATTGCAATGTCGTCACCTAAGAACTTAACGATAGGTGATTGCAGGCCATTCGCGCCGTTTTCAAGCTCGTTAACTTTAATCCACGCCAAGCCTTTCGCTCCGTAGATACTCACGTATTTAGTGTATTCATCGATGATTTTACGCGTGAGGGAAGCACCACCAGGTACTTTTAGCGCCGTCACTCGACCGTTTGGATCTTTAGCCGGTCCAGCAAACACTTTAAATTCTATATTCTGTAGCAAGTCTGCTACATCAACTAATTCAAGCGGGATACGCAAATCTGGCTTATCAGAACCGAAGCGGCGCATTGCCTCTTCATAGCTCATCCGTGGAAACTCACCTAGATCGACGCCTTTAAGCTCACTGAACAGTTTACGAATCATTGATTCGGTCATGCCCATGATCTGCTCTTCATCCATGAAGGATGTTTCAATATCGATCTGAGTAAATTCTGGCTGACGGTCAGCACGCAGATCTTCATCACGGAAGCATTTAGCCACTTGATAGTAGCGATCAAACCCTGACACCATCAGCAATTGCTTAAACAATTGAGGCGACTGAGGCAAAGCAAAGAAATGCCCTTCATGCGTACGGCTAGGTACTAAGTAATCGCGAGCACCCTCTGGAGTTGCGCGGGTCAGGATAGGTGTTTCGATATCTAGGAAACCATTATCGTCCAAAAAGCGACGTATTTCAGACGTTACTTTTGAGCGGAAACGCAGTTTGTTTTGCATATCCGGGCGACGCAAATCGATGAAGCGGTTACGCAAGCGAACATCTTCGCTGACATTCTGGTGGTCATCCAGTTGGAAAGGCGGAGTTTCTGCTTTATTCAGGATCACTAATTCTTTGCCCAGCACTTCGATCTCGCCTGTTGGCATATCCGAATTAGTTGTACCTTCTGGGCGATTACGCACCAAACCTTTAACTTCGATAACATATTCATTACGAACACTATCAGCCAGAGCAAAGCTTTCTTCACGATCGGGATCAAATACCACCTGAGCAATCCCCTGACGATCGCGTACGTCTAGGAAGATAACTCCACCGTGGTCTCGACGACGGTGAACCCACCCAGATAGGGTAATTTCTTCACCAATGTGTTCTTTTCTCAGGTCGCCGCAATAATGGCTGCGCATAATCAATGGTTCCTATTCTTCTGTACCGGATACTCTGCTAACGACACCAAAAACATGCAATTGCGGTAATAAGCAGAGCATCTATGAAATCGAGGCTCAATAAAGCCGCGAATTATACCTGAATTACACTAACGATACAGCGGCTGCACAACCTAATTTTACGGGGTTGTGAAAGCAACTTCCCCGCTCAGCATAGACTTAACTTTCTCGCCTACCTCTTCTAGCTGCTCCGCTGTATAAGGAATAGCAGGCACCTTGCCCCATACAGGTCCCGGCCAAGCCGGATCAGACTCTTGGCGTACAATATGATGAACGTGCAATTGCGATACAATGTTGCCCAACATACCCATATTAATTTTTCGTGCACCGAAAGCATCCGCCAGTGTTTCCGACACTTCAGAAGATTCAATCATCAGTTGCTGCTGATCTTCTTTTGACAGATGATAGATCTCGGTTGCTCCGGCACGACGTGGCACTAAAATTAACCATGGATACTGGCTATCGTTCATCAGCAATAGACGACATAAAGGGAAATCACCCAACGTAATACAATCATTGTCTAGACGAGCATCGAGCGAAAAATCAAGTTCAAGGGAATCCATTTTAGATCTCCATCAGTATATTACTGAGACACAATACTTAGATATACCGTACGGGCAAGCAAACTAAGTAGGCTAAAGAACATATTACATCAGTCACTAATCGTTTATTAGATGCGTTAACTCTCATCAACTTACACGACTAACTATCTGTATTAATTATATTTTACGAGATTATACCACTAAGCCATGAGTTACCGAGTTGAATTATCCCACAACATAGCATCAATCGGAGAGGCACAATGGGATGCGCTTGCCGGTGATGATCACCCGTTTACCCGTTATGCTTTTTTAGCCGCTCTTGAGAGTAGCGGCGTGGTATCAGCCAAAACCGGCTGGCTCCCTATGCATTTAAGCATCTTTGATGGTGATCAACGTATCGCGGTGATGCCCATGTACCAGAAAAGCCACTCTTACGGAGAGTATGTTTTTGACTGGGGCTGGGCTGATGCCTATCATCAAAACGGAATCGATTATTATCCAAAGCTATTAACAGCCATCCCTTTTTCACCGGTAACAGGCCCTCGCATACTAAGCCAACTTGCTACCGAGACACTCATGGCGCTGGCGGGGCCTCTGCTTAGCGAGATTATTCCTCACATTTGTAACGAGCAGGGTTTATCGTCGTGGCATGGACTTTTCTTTACGAAAGCAAGCCACACAGCACTGCCCACCGATACCTTTATTAGTCGTTTAGGCACTCAGTATCATTGGTTTAATCGTGATTTTAAGACGTTTGATGACTTTTTAGCGACATTTAGCTCTCGCAAACGAAAAAACGTTAAGCGCGAGCGCCGCAAAGTAACCGAACAGGGGATCCGCCTAAGTACATACGAAGGCGAAGCAATTACCCCTGAGCTTTTACGCACCTTCTTTCACTGCTACCAACTCACTTACCTTAAGCGCGGGCAACAAGGTTATCTCAACCTTGAATTCTTTGAAAAAATCATCAACTCCATGCCCGAGAGCCTCGTATTGTTTATCGCGTCGCTTGACCAACAACACGTGGCGTGCGCCCTGTGTTTTAAAGACAGCCATACGCTGTATGGGCGCTACTGGGGTAGTTTGGACGACTTTGACAGCTTACATTTTGAAACCTGCTATTACACGGGTATCGACTATTGTATTGAACATGGCTTGCAACGGTTTGACCCGGGCGCCCAAGGAGAACATAAAATACAGCGAGGTTTTGAGCCTATCAAAACATGGTCTGCTCATTACATTGCTCACCCAGGCTTTAAAGAAGCAGTACACAGATTTACGACGGAGGAAGCTGAACTCATGGAGGAACGAATGTCTGACTTAGCAACCCTACTTCCTTTTAAAGCCGATGAGCAGCTCGGGTAAAGCTGCTCAGAAGAGTAAAGGGCTTATTACTTAGGACGAGGAATATCGATAACCTCCCCCAAAGTACTGTACTCTCCTCCTCCCATGCGGCCCAGCGGGTCAATGGCTTTTGCGCCAATATTGATGCGCCCTGAATCGCTGACTTCAACAACCTGATCATCAACCCAAACACGCTCTACTTGTCCAAAAATCAAATTCTGATTACCGGGCCCAATTGTGTCGATCTTATAACACGTGCAAGCCATAGCGACGCTAGGACCAAGCACTCGTGGCAAACTAAAGCCTTCAAAGTCAGTGGTTTCAAGGCCACTTTTTGATACTTCCGACTCACCCGCCGGCAAAACAGCCGATGTTTGCGTCATCACACCAGCTAGGTCTGAACTCGCAATATGAACGACAAAATGTCCGCGCTCTTGGATGTTGACACATGTATCCTTCGGCGTACCGTCAGGTTTATACCCTACAGAGATCATAATTAACGGTGGCTCACTGCACACAGGCGCGAAATAAGAAAACGGGGCTAAATTTAATTCTCCATTTTCATGCTCAGACAACACCCAAGCCACAGGCCGAGGAATGACGACCTGTGTTAATGTGTGGTAGACCGCACTTTTACTCAGCGTCGAAAAATCTAATAACATGCACCATTCCCCTATACTTAATCATAAACGTTGTAGTGAAACCGAATAATACCGATAAAAATACACCAACCACACCGCGCAATAGTCATTTTCAATAAAGATGCTTTACCATGGGTTTATAAAATACGTGAGTCTCAGCAGGATGCATCAGTGATGATTGATTTTGATACAGCGGTTTGGACAGCAGTCGGTAGTATTCCTCTCGGAAAAGTAGCGACTTACGGCAGTATTGCAAAACTAGCGGGGCACCCCAAGCGAGCCCGCGCGGTCGGGCGTATACTATCTAAACTCCCCGAAGACTCCACACTTCCATGGCATCGGGTTATTAATGCACAAGGAAAGTTATCATTTGAGGTAGCTTCCCCTCGCTACCTAACGCAAAAAGCTCGACTACAAGAAGAAGGTGTATACTTTACTGGCACACGCATCAACCTAACGACCTATTTAATTGAAACCTAGCCCTGATAAGCTACTGTTCAACCTTTTAGGGAGCCAGGGTGAAGCACACTTAAAAATTAAGTCTATATAAAGAGACAGCTTAGCCACATAGCACTTAAGCTATTTATGTGTGAGCCGATAATAAAGTCATCCGCATGACCGTAAACGAACGAGTGTAATGGAAAGAAAGACGCTTCAGAAACAAAACGAAGAGCTGCAGCGAACTATTCGCATGACAGTCCGTCGTATCGAGCACAATGAGACTATTCTCAAGCGCTTCTTTGATGTTGAGCTCAAGCTACTTGCTTGCAATAAGTTATCAGACCTCATTGCTCTACTACTGACCGATTTTAAACACACTTTTAAACTATCCGCTGTCACACTCTATCTTTTTGATCCCGACGAACTTGCCAAAGATTTACTAATCGGTATTCCCGCCGCTCATTCCAAAGCACTGACTTTATTTAAGCGCCAAGACGAACTTAACGAGCTTTACCCCAATAGTGAACTACAAGCTGGCGAATTAAGTACGGGGTTGCGGAAGCTACTCTTCCCTGACAATCCGTTTGTTCTTAGTGCCGCCATGTTACCTTTGATTCGTCAGGATTGCTTAATAGGCAGTTTACATTTAGGCGCACAAGATTCTGACCGCTACAGTATTGACTATCGGTATGACTACTTATCGCACCTGTGCTCGGTTATATCGGTTTGTATAGAGAACTGCATTAACCAAGAAAGCCTACAGCGCCTGAGCACTATTGATCCTTTGACCGGTGTCCACAACCGCCGCGCTTTTAGTCATGACATAGCACGTGAAATCAATCGTGCGCATCGCACACAAGAACAACTAAGCTGCCTATTCGTCGATATAGATCATTTTAAAACCATCAATGACAACTATGGGCATCAAACAGGTGACAGAGCCTTGCGTACGTTAGGAAACTTGCTGAAAGAGCAATTCCGCAAAACCGACCTAATCTCTCGCTATGGTGGAGAGGAGTTTGCCGTACTCCTGCCATCATGTTCTGAAAAAGAAGCAGTCTGCGTTGCCGAAAACCTAAGACAAGCCGTTGAAGCTCTTATTATAAGAGATATAGAAGGCTCTCCCTTCCGTCTCACGGCGTCAATTGGCACATCCACCTTTGCTCCGGCGCTGGTCATTGAGAAGCGTGATGATAAAGCGCTGCGGTACCAATCTGAGTTATTACTTAAACAAGCAGACTTTGCATTATATGAAGCGAAAAGAAGCGGTCGCAACAGAGTCTATAGCCACGCGTTGAAGGCAGTGCGGCGCGAAAACGAATCAATCGATCAATCAGTGAACGGTTAGCAACTCACTATTCACTGGCGTAAATAGTCATGTATATCAACCAACGTTTTAGCCCGATAATCTGTCAAGTCAGGCCACTGTAGCTGATCATCCTCATGTACATGTATCGTTAGACATTGCGCACTTTTACCCGCCGCTAAATCAAAGCGATAGTCTCCCACCATAACAACCGGCGTATGAGAGTCAGCGTTAACTCCCCAATGCTCTTTAATACAATAAATTCCTGCTGGGTCTGGTTTTGGAGGAGCTTCATCACGACCTAAAACACACGCCTCATCAAAAAAAGATAGCAGCCCGATTGATTCTAAAGACATCAATGCAAAAGGCCGAGTATTGCGCGTTAAAATAGCCAGGTGACACGATCGTTTGTGCAAATGTCGAATCAACAATTCAACACCTTCCGCAGGCTGTGCTTGTTGAGCATAGAAGTGCTCTAACTCATTCAAACGCTCTGTTTTTTGATGTTTTTCATCGGCAGTTAATCGATGAATATGCGTTAAAATATCTTCTGCTGGTGGGATATCAAGCTCTCGCCTAATATGGTCGAAATCGTGAACCGCTTTAGTGAGCGTGCCATCTAAATCAAACACCCAGTGACGACTAGCCTTAAACAACTCAATCACGCAACGGTACCTCTAATCGATCCAACAAGACATCTAGCTTACTTTCTAGGCTCGCCAAACGCTTCTGTTGGTCTCTTTGGTAATTGTCGGCCACTAAATGACGTTCCGCTAATAAATGCTGCTCCAGCTTTTCTATTGAATCGTGACTATCTTTAAGCGTCTGCAATAAATTGCGCGAGCGTTTTTTGGAGCTGTCAGTCAGCCGTCCAACATGACCTAACGTCTTTTGTAGCTGACTATCAAGGTCGTGGATATGCTGGGCAACGGTGCCCATATCGTGACTCAACGATTGGTTGATATGGCCGACCTTATCCTCTAATTGGGACACCGCGGTTTTAAAGCGGGTCAAAAATTTATCGCCTTCTCTATCCATAAAGATAAGCAATAACTCTTCCGGATAGAGTGCACGATTGCGCCCCTCGGTTCGTACGGTGTACTCACCACGAGATGAACAATAAGGCCGCATATGACCACTAGGCACCTCGACACGCATAAGCGGAGGGCCATTTAAGTTTTCAATAAATATTTGAATCTCAACATTTGGGTAACAATCAGTTGCCTTGTTGATCATCATTAACCTGGCATTATCATCTACATCACAACCAACGATTTTGCCACGTTGCAATCCATCTTCTGATGTATATTCGTCGACCCCAATTAGCAAAGTCCCACCTGTAGGGGAATTTGCAAAGGCCACCAGATCACTACTTTTAATACCGGTAGCTTCACGTTTGAAATCTACATTGGTATTTTCGGGAGCGTCCAGCATCATACGTGTCCGCTTTGTCAGCGTTTGATACTCTCGCTTAACGGGCATGATTTAGTTACCCACATACATCAGAAGAGATCGGCTTATTGATATAATGCGTCATCAAATGGATCTAACGGTGTATCTAACATTTGGTCATCGCGAAAGTACAATACACGACCTTCAAAACGTAGACCTTTAGAAGCAAACCAGCGCTCGGTGTCTTCACGCCCTTCTTGTGCACTACCAACTTTCATGGATGCACTCATCACACGATAAAAGTAAAGACCAAACAATGCGGCCGAGGCACCCATGAAAAAATCTGACGCCAATGCAAATAGCAGAGCTATGAGAGCCGCGATCCAAACACGGCTGGCACGCGCGGTTTTTGCCGCCTCGTTTGCTTCCTCGTATTGATCTTGAAATTTCAAATAACGACGAAAGTTTTGCTGTAGGTTAAATTTATCGTTAGACGATAATTTGCGATCCATTACTACACCTTTAGTATTTAACGATTAATCCCAAGTATGAGAGTAGCACAAGCTAGCGCTCATCAAACCAAACTTTTACTAACAACTTCATAGACATCAGTCGACAAGCTACCGCTGTCCATGATGCGTTGCAACTCATTCTTCATTAGCGCCTGACGCTGCTCACTGTATCGCTTCCAGCGTGTTAACGGTGTTACAAGCCGCGAAGCTATTTGCGGGTTAAGTGCATTAAGCTCAATAATACGGTCAGCCAAGAAGGCATACCCCGATCCATCCAGCTGGTGGAAGTTAACTGGGTTTTGCATAGCGAAAGCCGAAATAAGCGCCCTAACTTTATTAGGGTTGCGCATGGTAAATGCTGGGTGATCCATTAACGCAAGCACTTTATTGAGCGTCCCCAGTTTCGGGTCACTCGCTTGCACAGACAACCACTGATTAACGACTAACGACTCTTCTGACCAGCGTTCATAAAATATCGCAAGCACCTCGCTAGCGGCCATTTCATCATTTGAATGCACTAACAACCCTAGAGCTGCCTGGCTGTCAGTCATGTTATCGGCATTATCAAACTGCGTACGCGCTAACGATAAGTGCTGCGGCTTCTCAGTTTCTACCAGGTAAGCAAGGCTCAAATTACGCAACGCTCGCTTTGCAATACTATCAGCGTCTGGTGAATAGGGCTCGCTGGAGCTGCAACGCTCGTAAGCAGCGATAAACTCAGCTTCAAGCGCATTGGCAATATGTTGGCGCGCGAAAGTTCTTGCAGCATGAATCGCATCGACATCAATTTCATCAACTAATTCGGACAAATATGCTTCGCTAGGCAACGTCAAAATTTTAGCCACCATAGCAGGGTCAAGTGTTTCATCCAGCAGCACGCTTCTGTACGCCTCGCTCAATCGTGCATCGAATGCCAGTGGCTCGCCCTGTTGATAAGCCGCGGTAAGCGACTGCAGCACATCAACACCCAGCTTTTGAGATGCTTCCCAGCGGTTGAAACCATCGCTATCGTGCTGCATTAAGAAAACTAGTTCATCCCTAGAATAAGGGTAACGCAGCTTCACCGGCGCCGAAAAACCGCGCAACAAGGAAGGCACCGGCTTATCGCCATGAATACCTGTAAACTCAAAACGCTGCTCTGCTTCTGTTAACTCTAAAACCTGAGTGGTCTGACCATTCGTTAAGGGCAGATCTGCACCTTGATCATCAATCAGGCCGACAGCAACCGGTAAGTGGAAGGGTAGCTTTTCATTCTGCCCCGGTGTAGCCGGACATGATTGCTGGATGATCAGCGTATAAACACCAGCGGCGGGATCGTACTCATCACTAACGGTTAGCTCTGGTGTCCCTGCCTGCTCATACCAGCGTTTGAACTGTGTAAAGTCACGACCTGATGCATCAGACATGGCGGCAACAAAATCATCGGTTGTTACGGCTTGTCCATCATGACGATCAAAATACAGATCACTCCCCTTGCGGAATAAATCCGGCCCGAGCAATGTATGGATCATACGCACAACTTCGGCGCCTTTCTCATAGATCGTCATCGTGTAGAAGTTTGATATTTCAATAAAGGAGGATGGGCGAATAGGATGCGCCATCGGGCCAGCATCTTCTGCAAACTGGGCCGTTCTTAATACAGAAACGTCTTCGATACGCTTTACGGTGCGGGAGTTAAAGTCGGCACTAAACTCAGAGTCTCGAAAGACGGTAAAGCCTTCCTTCAGACTCAGTTGGAACCAGTCTCGGCATGTTACTCGATTACCCGACCAGTTATGAAAATACTCATGCGCTACAACCCCTTCAACTCGCTGAAAGCCAAGATCTGTAGTCGTCTGCGGGCTGGCTAATACACAGGAGGTGTTAAAGATGTTTAACCCTTTATTCTCCATAGCCCCCATATTGAAGAAGTCGACAGCCACGATCATAAAAATATCAAGATCATATTCCCGACCATAGACCTCTTCATCCCAACGCATCGAATTTTTCAACGATGTCATGGCATGATCGAGCTTATTTAAATCTTTTTTATCCGCAAAAATCTGTAAAGCTACTTTACGGCCACTCATGGTCGTATAGCTATCTTCAACATGCGATAAATCTCCAGCCACCAGCGCAAACAAATAGGCAGGCTTACGGAATGGATCTTCCCACGTTACCCAGTGACGACCACCCTCAGAGTCCCCGCTATCGATAGCGTTACCATTCGAAAGCAAGACTGGGCACGTTGTTTTATCTGCTTCAATGGTGGTGGTGAATACCGACATAACATCAGGGCGATCAAGGTAGAAAGTAATGCGGCGAAAGCCTTCAGCCTCACATTGAGTGCAATAGAAACCATCCGAACGATACAAGCCTTCTAACGCCGTATTTTCCTGCGGGTTAATTTCTGTAACTGTTTCTAAAACAAAACTGTCGGGGACATCATGTATGGTTAATCCATCATTAGTGCGGCTGTAATCTTTATCACTCAACACCTGGTCATTAATTGCAACTCGATGCAAAACCAATGATTTATCGCCATCCAAAAACAACGCACGCTGTTGCGAGTGGCTCTCGGGGTTTTTTCTCATGGTCAAGCGAGCTTTAACTAATGTTTTAGTTGCTTCAAGCTCAAATCGTAAATCAGTTTGGTCAATTAAAAACGCTGGTACCTGATAATCCTTTAAATAGATGACTTGCGGTTGAGACATTGACTTTAACCCCTACTCTGAACTCAGCTCAATTTGATAAGCCGTGTATTTACGCATATTAATAACACCGGTATCTAAAATGAGATACTGCCCTTTGATGCCTAGCAGCACCCCTTCAACTTCCGGTGTTTTATCTAAATTATGTGTGACTACCTTAGTCGGATATTCAATAACGGGATAGTTAATATTAATCGCCTCACCGTTATCGATGGCTTGTAACGCCTGAACGCCATGTTGTTCAAGCAAACCTTCAATACCTTGAGCACATTTCGCCATTAGCTCGTCCCGTACCACCGCTAGATCAAGCTCATCTACTTGCCCTTTAAGCATTGCACGCCAATTGGTTTTATCTGCTACGTACTCACCTAACAAGCGTTCGATTAAACCAGATTGTAAGCGAGTTTGTACCCGAAAAATCGGCAAAGCCTGTACGGCTCCTTGGTCAATCCAGCGGGTAGGTACTTGAGTACCACGCGTTATACCAACTTTCGCTCCTGAAGAGTTTGCTAAATAAACAATGTGGGGTGTAAAGCAGTTCGCCTCACCCCATGCAGCATCACGACATGTTCCTTCCTGAAAGTGGCACTTTTCAGGACTCATAATACAGGTGTCGCATTGCGGTAACTTTTTAAAACAAGGGTAACAGTACCCCTGACTAAAGCTTTTATTAGTTTTTCGACCGCAATGCGTGCAATTGATGGCACCCAAATAGCGGATATGAATTTTTTTAGACAGCAACGGGTTCATTGCAACTTCGCTATCACCCAGGGGCAAACGGTATTCGACCGGCTCCGCTAGGGTTGTTTTCATTTTACTAACAGAACCTGAACCTAATAACTGCATTAAAACTCGCTTAGTGGGTAAGAATTTTTAAAATTTCCGGCTCGAGCGGATCCGAACCGTGTTGTTTTCCGTCTTGTCGTGTACGGTCGATAAAGCCAATATGCTCTTCTTTTGGCAAATTTGTCTGGTCATATGCGATAACCGCACGCATACAAATAGCTTGCTGCTCATCTGTTAAACGCTGACCATTTGGCCATTTACCCAGCTCAATTGCTTGCTTTAAAGACGCATGCATCTGAGGCGTCATTTTTGAAATCAGCTCTTCGTAAGTCATTTTATACTCCTCAACATACGCCTATCTTAACAGATAATAAGCGAGGTTCTGCTTTCGAAATACGGACTATTATTCCTTAAAACCCCGCCTGTGAACGAGTTTACTTGGCAACACGAAACAATGCTTTAACCAAAGGAACAGCAAGCAGACCTGCTACAAGTCCTGCCAAATGCGCTGTATTAGCAATAGACCCGAATCCAAGCGACTCTAAAAGTCCGGTATAACCTAGCGCCAACCATACCACCATAAAAACCATCAATGCAGGTGGAAAACCAAACAGCGGGCGATCAGACATCTTATCCCAGAACCATGTATAAGCAAGAACCGCATATACAACCCCTGACAGCCCCCCAAACATAGGCCCTGAAATTAAAAATTGACCTATGTTAGAGGTAATCGCAGCCCAAACGACAACCCACAGATAAACCTTTGCACCTTGAATTTGCTCTATTTTTCGACCTACAACCCAAATCCAAAGCGAGTTAAAAACAATATGCTGCAAACTAAAATGCATAAAAATAGGAGTAATAAAACGCCACCATTCAAAGGATGTAACCGTCTCAAGCAAATGCGTGTAAATTAAACTACGACCTGTGAGCTGAAAATCAGTGATTGTCAGCCAATGCATAACCGAATAGTTTTCACCAAAACCAAATAAAAAGGTGACAATCCCACTCATTATCAACAAAACAAAAGTCATTGGAGACTGTGATGGACTCAACCTTTTATGAACAGGTTTCCTCACCCGAATAGTAGTTAAATCCTCGCCCTGCTCCCATTGTTCATAAATATATTGAATTTGATCAGTGGGAATATGAGCCGGCACCCAAAGAGACTGACTAGTCTCATCTTCAGTAATCCGGTGCGGTATCTCTTTTTGCCACAGAAACTCAGCAAAACCAGAGAGATCTTTAGACAAAGGCACATCAAAAACTTTAATCATTTAGCTCTTCTTGAATAAAATGCTATTTGGTCTTGGTTAACACTTCGGTGCGAACATCTACCCATACAAACTTATCGGCACTGAGTGTTTTTTCATAATCGTATCGGTAGGCAACAAGCTTGCCATATTTAACAGCACTGTAATCAATACAGGCGATATTGTTAGTGAGCGGAAGAGGGTCGCCTTCACACCAATAATGACCAATAAATAAAGGTTTCTCGGTTGATGCATAATGATATAAATCTTGGCGATTACGATCGGTAAGAGGCATTCGCGCTACATGCTCAGGTAACGGATCAGGCTGAAATACCACATCACTGTAGCGTTGAGGATTATTTGCCCAGAACTTCGTCCTAAAATAGCGCCGCTTAAATCCATCCCGACTCACCATGACCTCGCCATTGGGCAACTTAAGGTGAGTTCCGCGTAACAAGCGATCCATTAAGACCCACTCAAAAGTGTCTGGTTCCGCAGATCGGTATAGGAAAGCGTCATCGATTTGATTCCCTCCCATCATTCCTTTGAACTCATCAATCAGCTCTTGATGCCAGCAGGCATGGATAACCCTAAAGGTTTCCATCTCTAAAAAAAGCGGCATAGCCTTTATCCAGGCCATAAAATCCGCTTTGTCCGCTGGATAAGGGTCAAGTTGTTGCAGCGATTCCTGCAAAATACGTCGATGCCGAGGATTATGTTCGCGCAGAAAAGTGCCTGAACCATCAGGCTTAGGCGTACAGTAGCACAGCAAATTATATTCATGATTGCCCATAACAATTTGGGCATGACCCGCATCCACCATATCCTTCACGATATAAAGCGCTTCTCGGATATGAGGTCCACGGTCGACAATATCGCCGATAAAGATTACTTGGCGCTTAGGATGACAATACACGCCATCCTTTTTACTGTAGCCCAAACGAGCCAACAGCATGCGAAGGCTCAAACCACAGCCATGCACATCACCTATTAGATCGTATCCTTCATATCGGCGTGCTGTCATGCTAATTACCCCACTTAGTACCCCAACCTAACTTTTCACGGCAGGTTCGGTAAAAGTCGTAATCCAGCGGGTGCAACAGTTTCAGTTTATGCGGTTTTTTGTGGATAGTAATAACATCGCCCGGCGCAAGGCTTATACTAATTTGGCCATCACACGATACGGTAGGGTAAGTTTCGTTCTCTTCACTAATGACCAGCTTCAGCTCACTGTTACCGTCAACAACAATAGGCCTACTTGATAAGGTATGTGGAAACATAGGAACAAGTACGAGCGCATCCAGCTTAGGATGCATGATTGGGCCACCACCCGATAACGCATAGGCCGTGGAGCCTGTCGGCGTTGATACAATCAGACCATCTGATTTTTGCGTATAAACAAATTGACCTTCAATGTATAGCTCAAACTGGATCATACGCGTTGCTTTACCCGGGTGAAGCACGCAGTCATTTAACGCGGTTCCCTCGCCTATAGGCTCGCCGGCGCGCTTAACAATCATATCTAATAAAAAGCGAGTCTCTACCGTGTACTTACCTTCTAGCACCTCGGCTACTTTTTCTTCAATTTCATTAGGTGATATATCGGTTAGGAACCCTAAGTTTCCTCGGTTAACCCCTAAAACAGGGACATGGCATTGCGCTAACGAACGCGCAGCGCCCAACAAGCTGCCATCCCCTCCCACCACAATGACAAGATCACATATTTCACCCATCATTTTTTGCTTGCATACTTGCTGACCATGGCCGGGCATTAAGTCAGCAATGCGCTCATCAAGAATGACATGCAAGTCACGATCTTGAAGAAACCGTATAAGATGTCTCATGGTGTCGATGACGGGCTTACTGCCTAAGCGGCCAATCAAGCCGATATTTCGAAAGTGATCCATTTATGCGCCTATTCTCTTGATATACCTACCTACTCACATGATCCTAGTGTTCACAAAAGATTTCAAGCACTTACGTGATTGATCTGCGCCCCTGCAAACCGCCCGTATGTACAAGCGCAATACGAGAACCCTCGGGGTAGTCGTCATTTTCAACCTTTTCCATAAAGCGCCTAAACAGCTTGGCGGTATAAACTGGATCGAGGGACAACGAAAAATCGTCCTCCAGCTGTTTCATAACCGCTATAAGCTCTGCATTCATTTTTCCGTAACCACCATAGTGGCCGAACAGATCCAACTCCCACTTCGATGCCGTTCGCTCATGACCTGAGGCTAATAGCAACGCGCTAACATCATCATGCAAAAAACCAGCCCCTTTTAACACAGGAATGCCCTGCACAACCGTTTTGGCCGCCGCACTAACCAAGCCAGCTAAAGTACCTCCGGTACCACACGCGCACACTACATAATCCAAAGCGGGTTCAACGGTATTAATTTGCTGCATTAACTCGCCTACCCCCTTTACCGCTAACGCACTACTCCCACCTTCAGGCAATATAAAACCATCACCTACTAATGATGGAAGCGCATTGAGCCAAGCGGGTTCTGCACGCAGCCGGTAAGTTTCTCTATTCACAAAATGCAAGCGCATACCCCACGCCTTCGCGTCAATTAGCATGGGATTATCAACGGGCTCCCCCCTCACTACTCCAACTGAATGCAAACCTAAACAATGGCAAGCATAAGCCAGTGCATGCAAATGATTAGAATACGCACCGCCAAAACTGATAATACAGCTAGCCCCCTGCTCGATAGCAGCTTTTAAGTTGTACTTTAACTTAAACCACTTGTTACCACTGATTTGTGGATGCACCTGATCAACACGCACAACACAAACGCTAAGCCGCTTTTTTAAAAACAAAGCATGCTCCAATCTTTCCACATTCAATGGTAGATCGGTTTCTTCATATAAACGGCGGTAAGCATCGAGCGGCTCGCTCGGCAAAACATTAAAAGTAGGATTTGTCATAGCACGCAACTGATAAACAAATAAAACACCTGAACATAGGCATTAATTGACAATAAGGGAAGCTATTTAACAATACAGGGAAAATAATAGATAAGATTTGGTAACGCATTATGGTGGGCGTGGAGAGGTTCGAACTCCCGACATTCGCCTTGTAAGGGCGACGCTCTCCCAGCTGAGCTACACGCCCATAATGCTGAAGCTGAAGCAGAAACAGTACATTTATCGCAAAAACAAAAAGATTTGTAAATGCTAATAATCATCTGTTAAGAGCTTTCCTTAAAGAAAAAAGGAAAGTGGCGGAATGGACGGGACTCGAACCCGCGACCCCCTGCGTGACAGGCAGGTATTCTAACCAACTGAACTACCACTCCGCATCTGTGTTTATACTCGCTTTCGAGTGCCAGCTTATTATTAGTGGTGGGCGTGGAGAGGTTCGAACTCCCGACATTCGCCTTGTAAGGGCGACGCTCTCCCAGCTGAGCTACACGCCCGCTAACAAGTGCCTTTGTTTAGGCTGAACCAACAAGCATTTAGTTGACTCAGTTGCCGCTTACCAGAGCATTACCGCTTTAGTAAGTGGCGGAATGGACGGGACTCGAACCCGCGACCCCCTGCGTGACAGGCAGGTATTCTAACCAACTGAACTACCACTCCGCATCTGTGTTTATACTCGCTTTCGAGTGCCAGCTTA